>ERZ791899.87-NODE-87-length-125058-cov-27.434574_pt1 | contig 125058 bp, 118 predicted proteins | sample MGYA00510151_ERZ791899 | MGnify/ENA primary metagenome ERZ791899 (study PRJEB30046, sample SAMN00792118) | human gut metagenome | study: EMG produced TPA metagenomics assembly of the A metagenome-wide association study of gut microbiota in type 2...
TGGGATTCCTGGGTATCGGTAACAACCCGATGGTAGGATGTACAGTGGCTTGTGCGGTTGACGTAGCTACTGCTTTGAGCAAGTAATATAATACATTACTAATATATAAATCCCTGTAACTGTAATGGTTATGGGGATTTTTATTTTAGTTATACTGCAATGCTTATCCCCTATCTAATACTCATTTCCTTTTGTTATTCTTCTTATAATTAGCTGTGATTAGATAATGGAATTGAAGCAAATTATAGCTTAAATGGAGCTTGAATCTCTAAGGGTAAACGTGGCTGATTATCCTTAATTTGGAGCTAAATTGAGGCTATTTTGTGTGCAATCTGTGTGCAATTTGATGTTTTTTCAAAACTGCACACAAAAATCAATTCATCTATCTAATATACAGAAAGATATATCACATTTTAAAGGACTTCCCAATGTCTAATTTTAAATGATTAAACTATGGTAAGAAGTTCATTTGCTATCTTATTCTTCATAAGAGATAGCAGAGTTAGGAAAGATGGTACAGCTTCAATAGAGGTAGTACTCACAGTTAATGGAGAAAGATGTGCTTTTTCTACAGGTAAAAAAGTAAAATCCTGTAATTGGGATAAAACCAAACAACAAGTAAAAGGCAAGGATAAAGAAGCCCAAAGTCTAAACAACTATCTAAAGGCTATCAGAGCCAAACTCTATCAAAAAGAAGCAGAATTGTTAGATAGAGGTTTTGTAATCACAGCGGAACTATTACGTGACGCTTATTTTGATAAAGTAGAATCTCTAAAAGAGAAAAGCCTATTTGAAGTCTTTGAAGAACACAACAAAGAACAAGAAAAACTTGTTGGCAATGGAGTTTCTAAAGCCACTCTTTGGGTATCTGTCTATACCATCAGATTATTAAGGGAGTTTGTTCAACAGAAATACAAACGTGACGATTTATATTTACGTGAACTGAACATTAATTTCATTCAGTCGTTTCATTCGTTCTTAAAAATTGATAAAGGTATGGCACAAAACTCATGCACCAAGCATTTAAAACTATTGAAGAAAATTATCAACCTATCCGTAGCCAATGCTTACATTAGTTTCAACCCATTCACTACTTATAAAGTAGAACGTGAACCTGTGGAAGTTGATTTCTTGGACGAAGAAGAATTGAGGAAGATAATCAACTTTGATACTCCCCTGCCACGATTGGAGAGAGCTAAAGATATGTTCCTCTTTGGGTGCTTCACTGGGCTTAGTTACATTGACATTAAGACCTTGACACCAGAACACTTTGAGAAGGACAGTGCAGGCAGAATATGGATTAAGAAGCGTAGAGTTAAGACAGGAGTTCTATCACGCATTCCCCTACTCCCTATTGCCAAACTGATATTGGATAAGTACAAGGGTGGAAAGAAACTACTCCCTATTCAAGACCCTGCGGACATCAACAAATATCTAAAGGATATAGCTATACTTTGTGGAATCAATAAACGAATTTGCTTTCACACAAGTAGGCACACATTCGCAAGTACCGTTACTTTAGCCAATAACATATCTCTGGAAGTCGTTTCTAAGATGTTGGGACATACCAATACACGAATGACTGCCCACTATGCAAAGCTAATAGACAAGTGCATAGGCGAGCAGATGGATAAACTTATGGATACGTTTACAGGAGATTCTGATTACTAAAGTATATCCCTTTATAACATAATAATCCCTATGCTCTAATTTTATTGAGTAATAGGGATTATTGCTTTTATTTCCTCTTTAAATCACCTCAAACTCTTATATATGAGAAAATAACTTGAAGCATTATTCATGCACCATTAAGATAAGGTGCGTAGCTTCAAGCATATATAAAAAATAATTTACCGGGTCACACTTATTTTCAGACGATGGATAAGATGGAGATTCGATGATGCGTAGCAATTTTAGTATATGGACAAGACATAGTTCCCCACGAAAGAATGTATGCCGCATGATAGGCCAAGTAAATGCGAGGAGCTATTTACAACGGTTCAACTATCACAACCAGTCGAAAGATTGGTTTATTTTTTCTCCCCATTTCCTTGATTTCCCCTCAAAGCCTTATATATGAAAAATGTATATAAGAGAATAGAAAACAATATTATTAACAAACTAAAATTTAAGAGAAATGGGAAATTTAATGAAAGGAATTAAAATCGCAGCGTATGTAGCTGAGATTATTGTTGCAGGTTCGGTAGTAATTGAACTTGTTGAGAAGTATGGCAGCAGATCCAAGAAAAAATCCGCTGCAAGTAAAGTGGCTGTAGATAATGCAGTTACTGAAAACTGATAAAATGTCCGTGAATGGATTATGACAAGACACAGGACATAATAATAACGGTATTGGAGGTAGCAACTTCGATACTTAAAGGCATAAAGAAGCTAAGAGGAATATTTGTAAAAGCAAAGAAATGACCTCTTGGCTTTTTGTTTTTATCAGATTTTATCAACCAACTAAAAAATAACAGTAAAATGAGAACAACAAAAAGACAAGCAGCCGATTCTATCAAAGAACAGGCAGCAGTGATTACAGGTATTGAAGATACAGCAACAGTATCAGAAGAAAATCAGAAGTTTCATCCTAACTTCATCGAGAGCAACACTTCCGGTATCACATTGGAAGAACTTACAGAGAAGAACGTAATTCCAACGTTCTGCGACAACAGCCTGACCATATCGCACCAGAATTTCATCGGTGCTGTAACAGAAGCGGCAGGACAGATATTCGGAGAAATGACACCTGTTGAATGCAGGGTATCACACCCCATTATCGGGAGGGTTCCATCAGCTCAGCACAAGAAAGCAAGCGAACTAAGAGAAGATGAGAAAACCATATTCTATCAGCGTCTTGCATGGGTGACACATATAAAAGGATTGGTTCAGACCATCAACGGACAGAATGTTAATCTGACTGTCGGAGGTGTCAGAAGTTATAGTGAAGACAAACTCTACAGAGGACAGACCGCAATGAAGTTTAAAATATTCGTCGGCTGGAAAGTAAGGGTATGTTCAAATTTATGCCTGACTTGCGACGGATTTTCGGGAACGATAGAATGTATGACTGAAGCGGACATCACGCAGAAGGCTCTGGAACTGTTCAGCGGTTTCAATCCTCATAAAGAAGAAACACTCAATCTTCTGGAGAATTTGCAATCAACAGCAATCTCCGAAGAATTGTTCTGTAAAATCATAGGCAGATTAAGATTATATCAGTTTCTACCTGTAAACGAACAACGAAACCTGCCATCGCTGGAAATGGGTGACCAAGCCGTAAATGCGATGGTGAAAGGATATGTTTCCAATCCTAATTTCAGGAAGAAGGAAAACGAGAACATAACCTGTTGGAACCTGTTACAACTCGCCAACGAAGCGGCCAAATCAGCTTACATTGACCGTTGGCTTGAACGCAACCAAAACTGCACCGATTTTGCTTTGGGAATCCAAAGAGCCATAGAAGGTAACGATACCGAAGGCTATTCATGGTTTCTCAACTGACAACTAACCCTACTTTTTAAAAGAGAGGTACACATTATCAAAGTTTATTCATCAAACCAAGATTCTGTGTATCTCCCTTTTTTTATTTTATCGGATTATCAACCACTAATTTTTTTATCATTATGTGTAAATTTCAAAAACCTGTCATCCCGGCAAATGCTACGGATGACGAAAGAAGAGCCGTCATGTTTGATGCACTTTATTCATTAGACCTCAGCGACAAAGTTGAGAAGTACAACGACCTGACTTATTTAAGCTGGGCAAACGCTTGGGCAGAGTTTAAACGATGCTACCCTAGTGCAACGTATAAGATTGTCAAACATCCATCAACAGGACTTCCTTATTTTGCAGATCCATTTATAGGGATAGTTGTATATACAGAAGTGACCGTAGATGAAATTACTCACGAAATGTGGCTACCTGTAATGAATGGTGCCAACAAAGCCATGAAGTTTGAACCCTATACTTATAATGTATATGACAAGTTCAAGAAGCAGTATGTCGAAAAGAAAGTAGAAGCTGCCACCATGTTCGACATCAACAAGACCCTGATGCGATGCCTTGTAAAGAACCTCGCCATGTTCGGGCTGGGATTGTATATCTATGCCGGAGAAGATGTGCCGGAGAATGAAAGTTCGGATGCTGGCCAAAATGCAGAAACAGCATCAAAGAAAACAACAACCCGTAAAACCAAAACGACACAGCAACCATTGGAGAAGTACGCTGGGATAAAAGCAGCCCTAAACGCTTGTATTAATCAGCAGGCACTTATGGGATTGTATCAGCAACATAAGAACGAAGTGGATTCTAACAGTGAAATCAAGGCTCTCTTTACGGAGCGTAAGTTACAACTTAACCAAGTAGCATGATTATGGCAACAAAAAGAATTGAACTGAAAAACAGTGAGGTAATCTTTTTAGAAGAACCTCACGAATACTGGCTTGGTGACAAACAGCTGAGCGGTATAACAGGAATGATTCAAAGACAATTATTTCCTGACGAGTATGATAACGTGGACGAAGCTGTTCTCAATGCAGCAGCTACCTACGGAACAAACGTACACGCTTCCATTGAAGATTTCGACAAGAACTGGAACAATGATGGAACCGTGGAAGTAGCGGATTATATTGAAATCTGTAAAGAACACGGACTGGTTCATGAAGCCTCTGAATATATTGTTTCAGACAACAAGAACTGGGCTTCCATGATTGATAAGGTATATAGAGTTTCTGATGACACTTTCAGTATAGGCGATATTAAGACCTATGGCGTAATGACCTCAGAGAAACTCGAAAAAGCAAGATGGCAACTCAGTCTTTATGCTTACTTCTTTGAATTACAGAACAAGAAGGCTAAGATTGACAAGCTTTTCATCATCCATCTTCGTAACAAGATTAAGAAGGATGGAACTGTTGACCATATCAATGAAGTTATCTTCGTAAACAGAATACCTTCCGAAATCTGCAAGGAATTGTTAGAAGCAGATCTTAAAGAAGAAAATTTCAATAACCCTTTTAGCATTCCAGAAGAGTATAAGTTTATGGAAGATGAAATCAGATCCCTCATCCAAACCAAGAATGATGCGGAGGAAAGACTGGCAGAAATCAAAGCCAAGATTCTCTCCGATATGGAAAGTTCAGGAGTAAAGACCTGGACTACCGAAACGATGCGTCTTACCAGAAAAATGCCAAGTACACGAATCTCTCTCAATACCAGCAAACTGAAAGCTGAACACCCTGAGATTGATTACTCTCTTTACGAAAAGACTTCCAATGTCGCAGGAAGTCTTATGATAGCGGTATAAAAGCGACAGACCCACTTTCAACAGCGGGGAGGATTTCTGAAATAATGAAGTTCTCCCCGCTTTCTTTTTATATAAAACTTAAAACGATGAAATACGAAATAGCAATCAGTCAAATAGTTAAGGGAGAAAATGATATTACTCTTACACTTAACACAGCTAATGGTGGCTCTATCGAAATCAAATCTTACGGAGCCAAAATGAATTACGAAGAGTTTACAGAGTTTGCAGACGTAATTGAAGGGTTGCGTCAGAAATTCACAGTCATTAACGAACAAAAGCAATAAGCAATATGGCAACAAATATCAACGTGGAGCTATTCAAAAGATACGCTCCCAAGAAGAAACTGGAGATTATAAACTCTCTCAGTGAAAGCGAATTACTCTCAATCTCCTACACTACCATCCTCAGAATAATCAAGGAGGCTGGAAAAGGAGATTCAGGAAAAGCGAGAAATAAGTTCAAAACGCTATTCCTTTCTGATACCGGCAACAACTGGAACAGCAATGTAACTTCAATCTGGAATAGCGAAAAGGATGAAATATATCTCTCAGTTTACATCCAAGGAGACGATACAGACACCTATACGGATTATAAGCTAAAGTATTTCTTGGATAACAGATCTGAAAATCAATGTCTGGGAAAGCTACACGAGTCTTTTAGAAATGGTTATGAGCATGATGTTCCAGCCAATTACGACCGGGCAGACAGAGCTAAGGTTATCAAAGCTATTCTGACCGCCTACATAAAAAACAAGTATAACGATAAACTGAATGACAATGGCAAAGAAGAAGATAACTAAGAAAAGTAAGATAACGGTTTCCTATTCCGGAACACCGTTAATGGAAGTCGCAAGATATATGCACGAAGAAGTGGTAAGACATTGCGATTATTGTGGTAAACCTATGAGCCGTAGTGATGTAAACGACTATGGTTCTTTGTGTGAAACCTGTTATATGAAAGAATACTATGGCTGAAGAACTGGTTTATAATGAAAACTTGATTATTCAGTTTTCTACAGCAGATTTTCAAGCCTTTGCACTCAATGACGATGACGAAGTAGAAACCAAACATTTTCAGTCTTTGGATGCAGCAAAAAGATGGATTGATAATAAAACAGCAAAAAAATGAAGATAACAACAGAAATGGCGAGATACATTTGGAGTATCATTGCCGCTAACCCTTCCCTTTCTATGAGCTGGGGAGTCGATACGGACAGCTTTGTTTGTAGTGACGATGCTTTAGAGTTCCATATACAGGGTTTCCTTCATATAGGGAATGTCAGAGTTACATATATTGAAGGAGTGGATCTATTTCAAGTTTCTCTCTATGATGAAGAAGGGAATGAGGTGAAACGAATTGATGATGTGTATTTAGATAATCTGGCTGAAGTGATTGACCAAAATGTGGAGAACTATTTGGTTGAGGACTACAATGCCAAAGTTATGAACTACATCTTAGGACTTTGACTTATGAACGAAAACGAGAAAATAGCAAAAGTAATCTGGCATGATGCTTTGCAAAAATCCTTTCTCCCCTTTGGTTGGGGATTGGACTTTAATGACATAAAGGTGACAGATAAAGGTACTGAGTTTTACCTTTTCAAAACCGAGTGTTGGATTGAGGTTCGTTACTTAGCAGAACTGAACCTTTATCAGATAACAGTTAAACCAGAAAATGAGGAAACAGAAATCACCTATGATTGTGTGCCGCTTGATAAGATAGTGGCTGTAATAAATGATACCGTCAGTTATGGTTTAGCCTCCTATGATTTTATCTGCTCCAAATACGGAGTTATATATAAGGTAGCCGTATAAGGCAGACGATAATTTATGTTATCGGGGAATATGTGAGAATTCAGATTATAGAAACTCATGTATTCCCCCTTTTTTATGCCCAACCGACATGGTTCCAAAGATTAGACGTCCATCTAAGCAGTGGAACTATTGTTAAAAAACGAATAACAATGAAGAATGAAACCCAATATGTGGCTTATCTACGGGTAAGTACACAAAAACAAGGATATTCAGGACTGGGACTTGAGGCACAGAGGGAGATAATACATAAACACCTTCAAAACAAAGTTCCAGTTGCTGAATATATAGAAATAGAATCCGGCCGTAAAAAAGAGAGACCCAAACTGAAAGAAGCGTTGAGCCTTTGCAGAAAAGAAGGCGCGACACTTATCGTAGCCAAGCTGGACAGGCTGGCGAGAAATGTTTCCTTCCTGTCAAACCTTTTAGAGAGTGATGTGGAGATTGTCTTCTGTGATTTCCCACAAGCAAATAAAATGGTACTTCATATCTTATCCGCAATATCCCAATACGAAGCGGAACTGATAGCGGTAAGAACCAAATCTGCATTACAAGCCAAGAAAGCAAGAGGTTTTAAATTGGGTAATCCTGAGCACTTGATGGATAAGCATAAACAAGCCATCCGGAACAGTATCAGAAGTTGTAAGGAGAAAGCTGACAACAACCCTAATAACAAAAGAGCCGTTGCGATGCTTCGGACATTAATCAAGGAAGAATACACCCTGAAAAACATGGCAGACACTTTGAACAGGGAAGGTTTCGTTACTTCTCAGGGATGTAACTTCTCAAAATCGACTGTATATAAATTAATCAAAAGGTATAACTTAAAATGAGATTGAAATTATGGAACCAAGGTATGTTTTAATTTTAGACTTTTGTGTGGGCTACTTGAATATCATAAAGCTGACGGATGAAGAATTAAGAGAATCGGAGGAATATGAGGACTTTGAATCTTTCCTTTCAACTATCGAAGAAAAGTACGGATTCAGGCTCAGTAACTGCCAATGGATGACAACTGAGGAATTGAATATTTGCAGATACGAAAACGGAAAGGAGGTAGAGGATTATGCCTAACTGGTGCGATTGTACTTATAAATGTGTCGGTGATTTGAAAGAAGTAAAGTCGTTGTATAAGATCTTGAAGTATATTGATAGACGTAAGACCAGCATTGAGAAAAATGGCTTTGGCAAGTGGTGGCTGGGAAATTTAGTCACAAAACTAGGAGGTGACTGGGAAAAGTATAGATGTCGTGGCGAAATCACTTATTATGAACTGAATAATAATATTCTCACTATCTGTCAATCCACAGCTTGGTGTGAGCAGGAAGGAGTACGAAATATTATCGAAGAAAAATTCCCATCCATTAAAGTATATTTTCAAGAGGAAGAATCGGGATGTTGTGTATATTCCACGAATGATGCAGGTGGCGAATATTTCCCGGAACGTTACTACTTGGATTCGGGCAATGATGATTCGGAGTATTTTACAACTATCGAAGAAGCGGCTCAATGTGTTTCTGAGATAGTAGGCAAGATGGTAGAGCCGGATAAGAATGTAATTGAAACTGCATTGGAAGAATATATGGACGAACAAGAAGATGATGATGTTTGGTACTCTTTTCACGAGTTTATGGTAGTGGAATAGACAAATAAAGAAAAAGAGAGGCTAAGGTAATGCTTGGCTTCTCTTATTTTTCTTTTTCTGCAATATTTCTATTTGTTCATTAGGAAGGTATGTGAGTAAACGGAACGCAACAATATTTTTCCTTATGCAATCTATTCTTTTTAAGTAATAATACCGATTCTGACAAAAAAAGTTGCATAAGAAAAGTTGCATTGTATTCTTTCGTTAGTTGTAGGCTCACGCTGCCTGAGTGGATTAATAACCTTGGTATAGTTCTTATAAAACCAGCCTTCGGTTAACTCATGGATTATTGTGAACAATAGCAATTAAACTCTGACAACTTTATAGTATAACCTAAATCCGGCCATTCAACATATATACAGGCATCATTGATATGCTTGGTTATTATAATGGAATGTGATGGATTTATACTCGTTAGAAATGAATAAGTGGCTGTGGAAATTTTGTATTCTTTCTCTATTTTATCTTCAAGGAGAATAAGAGACAGGTGTGTTCTGCTGATAATTACATCTTGTATAATATATACATCGGACAGATTAATTATACCTGTGATTTGCCCTATTGATTCTAAATAAAGTTTCTTACCAGCGTCTTGCTCGAATTTATTAAGCACTTTGCTCCAGACTTTCTCATCTTTGCCTATTGGACTTGATAAATTTATCAGATGTATGGCTTCAGGTAGATTATAGAGATTGCCGACTTCTGGATTGTAAGAAAAATGCAATGTCTGTGCATCAGAGTCATAATCATAAAGGTAATGGCATATTTCTTTCTTTTGATTGACTAATTTGTAGACTTGGGCTATCGGACAGTCTTCTTCCGAAGTGACAGACAAAAATTGTAACGCAAATGTTTCTTTCAGATGAAATGTCTCCGTGTTTTTACCCATTTCCAAGCATAAAACTATATAAAAACCATAAGTGGCAGTATCCATTTTGTTTTCAATCAATGCCCATACTCGTGCTTTGGGGTGATAAGCAGTTCCAGGAATTACCCAATAACTTCTATGTGGCCAATCAAATGTTTGCAGAACCGTAAGGGCAGAACGAATAAAATCCGGTTCAGCATAATATCTTAGTAACAATAGTCCATTATAAAGTAGCCACCAAAAACTATTTGTATGTTCGGACCTTTCTGCCACTGACTTTAAATGAATGCCAGCCTGATAAGCATTGCTGTTTTCCGGATAGAGTGAAGATAATAGTTTATTGAGGTCATTTAAAAATCCGCATTCTGTTTGTTTGAAAATACCGGAATAGGGGGTTATGTCTTTTTGTCTAATATAGAATAATGCCACCATTCCCCAAAATACATCAGGAGTATCTTTTTTTAAGTCTTTTAGCATAGGAACGACTTTTTCTTTGAAATCCGGCGAATAGTAAATATAATCGCCTTCAAACAAAGATATAAACAGATTCTCCATCCAACGAGGATGAAGCATATTCATTTCAGTTTTAATGAGTTCTGAAAAAAAACGGTTCGCTTGAAGTATATGATAAAGACAATAGAGCATATCTTCCTCAAGGAAAAACCGAGTCAATAGTCTATCCCATACCTCATTTACCGTTTTTTCGGTAATAGTTCCTTTAATAATACGATAAATAGTCATTTTCCCTTTATAGCCTAAAACTTTAGCAAACGCTGCCGGAGAGGAAGCGAACATTTCACTCTCTATCAGACTTTGTAGTATTCTAAGTTTCTCATCCATAATAGTATCAATTTCTATGCTTTTCGATACTTTCTTCATATTGTCGCCAAAATATATTTGATACAGTATTCACGAAAGGATATATCATCCTATTTTTGTACTAAATAGCGAGTAAAGGTAAAAAAACTCTTGGAAAGGAGCGTCATGTTCAAGTTAAAAACGTATATTTGCAAGGTTCGGTAGGAGAAATAACCGAATGATAGTGAAAGCGTTTTTGCTTTCGTCCTGAAAAACGAAATCGCCAATTTCAGACTCAGAAAGGATGAAGGAACATGACGCTCATCTGTTTTGTATATGTTCGTACAGCCCATGCTGTATCTACATACCAAAATGGCGTGGGAGTATTGTTTACATTCATTTTCTGAGGAGGCGTTTGGCGATGCCTGTTTTTCAATGAATAGCAGACAAGTCCTCACGCCTTTGCTTTATATATAAAAATGCTGAATTCTGGGGACTTATAGGCTGTTAAAATACAATTGCCATGAGACAGCAATGCCCTAAATGTGGGAATTGGGTAGAAGGCCAGAAGGTTGACACCATAGCGAGAAAAGCAACACGAAAAGTTGTTCGTAAAGGAAGTATGACAGCAGCAGGAGCTGCTATTGGATCTATAATCCCTGGTGCAGGAACACTTGTTGGAGGTTCAATAGGTTTTGCCCTTGATGTTCTATTGGATGACCAACTGAATGGCTTGGCCAATGATATTGAACAAACTATTTTTGATGAAGTTAAATATGAATTCAATTGTCCGAAGTGTGGTCATAAATGGATAAGACACAGCAGTAAACAAGTCTCTCAAAAAGGACCTTTACATTCCCCATCCTTGATACAGCATACAGCCGCTACATTGAATAATAACAGCTCAAACAATTTCATTAACTTTCGTTCTATAGGGAATTATTGTTTTATTTTGGGTGAAAGGCATAAATTATCCATAACTAAATACGAATTTGCATCCGCTTTAGTAGAAGCCAAATTAGCAGCAAATGTAACAGATGCTCTTAGGTTTTATGATGCAATGCCCATAAACTTGCAGGTACAGATGAATGAGCAAGAAGTTGATTCTGCGAAAGGCATATTAAAAAGAAAACATATACCATTTCAACTACAGGCTTTACAAGCAAGGAACCAGCAAACAAGTTCAAGTTCAGAGTCGCAAAGTACAACGAAAGAGAAAGGACAGCGAAAATTCTTGAAATGTTTTAATGACTATTTGGATAACGAGACTGAAATTATTGAGAATATAGAAAATGCCATATCATTTATAGACGATGTTACAAGACAATCTATCGTTATAGAAAATGATATTGTAAAATCTGAATTTTTCTATCTGAATGCTTTGTGCTGTCTTTTCTATTCCAAAGAACATCCGGAAGACTTTTCTTTATGTGAACGCGGTGATTCATTCATCCGTAGAGCCCTCAATATGTTGGATGATGAAGAATATAGATTTGTGGCTTTGCTATATCGTTCTCTTCTTTTTGATAACAACATTCCGGAAATTGCAGCTCATCAAAGACAGATAAGCGATCAATGTCCAGTTATATCGAAAATGGAGAATTGCCTGTTAAAAACAGAATATTGGGAGACTGTCTATAACGATATCCGATACAGCTCTTTGTTATCGTCATGTGTGATATTAGAAAAGAAAGGAGAATATAGAGGGGCATTGCAATGTTGGGAACTGATGCATCGTTTGTCGGATGAGTATTCTCAGTTTACCGCAGCTTATTTTATGTTTGCATACCATTATTATAATACTCCGGGAATAGAACGGAATAGCCAATTAGCATTCAAATACGCCAATGAAGTCTTGTCCATATACGATTTTAGTGAAAATTTCAATTCGGACGATTTAAGCCACCAATATTGGCAAGAATGCTTAAGTGAGATTGGATGTATGTATAAAGAAGGTGATGGGGTGGAGACGAATTATCAAAAAGCTTGGGAGTATTTGTCTAAAGCTGTAGAGTTAGGAGGATATTCGGATGCTTTTATTGATATGGCAGATATGTATGAAAAAGGATTAGGTGTTCCTCAAAGCTATGCGAAAGCGATTGAATTGTATCAACAAGCTGCTGAGTTGGATGACGAAGATGCAATAGAAAGGCTAAAAGAACTTCAAATCAAATCTGCAAATATAGGCAATATAGTTTCCAGCCTTCAAAGCACAAACCATAACAACAATGCCCAACAAGAGCAAGAATATGTGGAACTCTTAAAGGAATGCTTGGAAGAAGATAATAACATATCTCCACGAGAACGCCGCATCTTGGAGAAACTTAGAGTAAAACTTAGTATCAGTGAGATACGGGCTAAGGAGTTGGAAGAGCAACTTCTTGTACCTCAGTTGACGGAAGATGAACAAGAGTATCTGGAAGAATACAAAACTTGTTTGAAAGAAGATGGAGAAATATCTTCTAAAGAAAGAAGATTACTTGAAAAGTTAAGAGTTGCCTTGGGGATTTCGGAAGAGAGATGCCGAACAATAGAGAATCAGATGTTACAAGGAAATTATTAATCAAAATCACATATTTATGGAAAATGGATACACATTAGTTTCCATGTTTGAGTCGAATAAGGACAAACTGGAACAAGAACTGAAAGATTTGGTCTTACCGCAAGATACGGCTAAAGTACAAAAGATCGTAAACGACTATTTCAATGTTTTGTTTGATAGCGAAAGTGAATACAGACAAAACCTAACACAAGCAGAAGATTATATGCTTCAAGCAGCATTGTCTTTGCTAAATGCTCAGCAAGCCATTACTAAAGAGGTAACGCCAAATATTTCTTTCCAACAAGCACAACCTCAAATAAAATCACAGACTCCAATGAGACATGGATTGAAGAAAGAACAATATCCCATGGCTTTAGTTGGTACAGCGGTAGGAAGTGGTCTTGGTGGTGTTGTATTTGGCACTTGGGGAGCCGTATTTGGTGCTATAGCTGGGACAGCCGTTGTGCTGTATTGCGCTTCTTCTATGAATTCTCAGCCTATAGCCAAACCACAAGTGATTGAACAGCCCAAATTGCTTCAAGCCAAATTGAATGTAGATGTATTTCTGTTCATCATTAAGAATATCTGCAAGAGTGTTGATTCCTTGATTGATACTTTCAGAGCACAAATCAACAGGGTGGTACACAAATATGAAAGCCAGGAAAAACCTACTTTAGAAAAAGAATATCATTTCTTGCTGGAAGGTATTCAATCTGTAATCGGATATAAACGTGCTCATAGTGAGGAGGATAAATTCTTGAAAAAGGTTCAAGAACGTATAGAGGATATGGCTGAGTTGTTGGATAATTACAACTTGACAGTTGAAGATTATACGGAAGAACATAAGCATTGGTTCGATGTAATAGAGAATCCCAACACTACGGAATTAACTCAAATTCTGCCAGCGATTGTAAAATGCGAGAATGTGGTTTTGAAAGGACGTATTCTTGTTCCAGAAAATTAGAAAGATAGATATGAGAACTTATGTACAATGCCCATACTGTATGGGGTATAATACTCATCGCATTCCTGTTATGAGGACTCTTGACGGAAGAATTGAAACCTTTCCACCCGAATGCTTCATTCGTTTTTCGGGAATAGATTGTAAACCAAAGGAATGGTCTCCAATTGTTGGTGAGGACTATAAATTCATGGGATTTTGTAATTATTGTCAAGTCAAATTTGTGATTAGGAAGGAAAATATTATTCGGATAACGGATGGTGAAGATACTCTAGGATTGAGACAAAAGCCTTTTCTCATGAGAATAGAAGATGTTTTTTCTATGAATCTTAATAATACACTCTATTCTTGTATGTCTGTTGTAGTAGGACGGATAGAAAGTGGATTTATACTTATAGGAGATAAAGTTACAATATCATCGGGAATAGAACAGATAGAAGCAACTGTATGCGGTATAGAAATGTTTGGAAAAAATCTACCTACTGCCGAATTTGGAGATAATGTAGGTATTCTCCTTGATGTGGATAAAGGAGCAATTCATCAAGGAGATATCTTAACAAAGCATATTATATTGTAATAAAACTGGAAGAATTATGGATTTTGCAAATACTCGTTTACGAAATAATATTTTAAAAACAATAGAAGAATGTTCCTCTTCTATAAATATTCAAGAGGGGAATAGTTTAGGATACGCTGATGTAGATGTGGTAGAGTTATATCATATGCTTAAGGATAAATACAATATAGACGCATTAACTATTCTAGATTATCTACCAAACACTTCTATAAAAACGGTTATTGATTATATAATATCATTATCTCCTAGAGAAGTGAATCTTTCAACCAATCAAAAGGAGAATAAATCGTATTCTCATTCTAATACAATAAGTTCTAATTCAAAAGTCACAAGCTATCTGACAACTACTTGTCAAAACAACAATCATATTATGGAAAAAAGAAAAGTTGAATATATAATTGGTATAGACTTAGGACATGGCGAAACTTCTGCTGCCATTTGTCCTTTACAATGGGACACACCTGTAGGACAATTAGACCCTGCCAAAGACTTGGAAATGGGTGGAAACAAAAAAGTAATTCCTTCCGCTATCACTGTTTTGGATAATGGAACGGCTTATATCGGAGATTCTGCATTTAATCCGGAAATATTAAAACAGGCAGATGTTCATGTATGTTTTAAGAAAGCTCCCAAAGACATCAATGGAGAAGCGGAAAAATTAATGATACGCTATATGCAAGAGGTATATCGACGTATCCGTGAGAACAACTCAGCTATGCTGACAGACAATAATCACTTAGTCTATATTGCCACTCCTTCAGGTTGGAACAAGCCTACTCAAGACTTGTATTTGCAGATGGCTCGACAAGCCGGACTTCCTATTGCTGGATTGACAAAAGAGTCAAGAGCTGCTTTTGTCCGTGCCCAACACGATGTTACATCTGGAATAGGTAAGTATATAGAGAAAGGAGCCATTGTATTTGATATGGGTTCAAGTACCTTGGACTTTACCTATATGAGTTCTGACAGGAACTTGATAGATCACGGTTATGACTGCGGAGCTTCATTTATTGAAAAAAATATTTATAAACAATGCGAAGAAAGGAATCCGGTACTCCACCGTTTCGAAGAAAAATATGCTCGTTTAGTACCTTTCTTACTCTTTGAAGCACGCAAGATAAAGGAACAAGTCTATTTTGATCCATCTCTGAAAGTAAAAAAAACACTCAATTTCGAAGATTTCTTGGAAGATGAAGATTTTGAGGATGACCGTTTTAAGATGATGTTCCAACCGGGAGAACTTAACTCTCTACTTGAACAAGTGGGTTACATCAAGGAAATAGAAGATGCGGCAAGTGATTTTGTCATTCATCGTATTCATAATGCTCCTATATATGGAGTATTTCTGACTGGCGGTGCTTCTCGAATGGACTTCATTAAACCACTTGTCAGCCGTTGCTGGAATATACCAGAAGCACAGATATATAGAGATCAAGACCCCTCTTTAACTATTTCGCAAGGAGTAGCGGAGGTTGCCCGTATGGACTTACGCACAGAAGGTATGGATGAAGGATTGGAAGATGCCATCAACAGACTGCAAAACACCGATATGATTTATGATACATTCTTGTCTAAATTTGGTTCAGAACTTTATGAACGCATTTGTAGTACGGTAGGTGGCACAATAACCTCTTTTAAAGATGAACAGGAAGATTACTCATTGTATGACTTACAAACTTCTATTTCCAATAATATTCAATCGGAAATAGAAGAAGTAGTACCCAAAATCTCAACTTATATACAAGAAGCTATATCTGAGAACACACAGGAGATACAGAATAAAGTGGAAAGTATTGTCGCTCATTATTCTAATCAAGGCATCAACATATCAATGCCAAGTATGAATATCGGAGAGTTACAAACAGGAAACATCAATTTAGATGGTGTGTTGGATTCTATATCTGAAAAGATTGCATCCGAAAGTTCCAATTGGGCTGGTGCCATTACTGGTGCTGCTATTGGTGGAGCAGTTGCCATTCTTTTAGGTGGTCCTTTGGCTTGGCTTGTTGGTGGAGCGGCATTCTTGGGAAACTTATTCTTTGGTAAATCCGAAGAAGAAAAGAAACAAGAGGCTATGCAAAAAGAGTTAGGGCGTGAGGATAGAATTAAAGTTTATGATTCCATTGCAGCAGAGTGGGAAGACATACAAAAACAGATTTACAATTCTATTGACCTGTCTATATCATACAATGCTGAAATCAAACAAAGCATCAAACAAACAACTTATCAGTTATTGCAAGGCTATAAAGAAAGTTTAAAGAAAGCACGTATCCTAATTGACTAAAAGTATGGAGAATCAACTACAAACATTAGAACCGGCAGCTAAAGTATTAGCCGCCACTGCCTTGTCGCAATCCTTGTCGTTTTGTACAGAACGTAAGTATCTGGAAAAGATTGGTGACAAAAGCTTAAATGAAATCTTTTCATTGGAAGCTATTCCATGCACCCTGAAAGAAGAAGCTACATGGATTGAAATCAAGCAGATAGGCAAACCCTTGGAGGAATCTGCCGAAAGTTGTTTTACGGCTATACAAAAGATTCTATACTCCTGCTTCTTACCTAAAGAGACACAATTGCTTTTCTTGATTGTCGGTAATGGAGTAGAAAATAAATTGTATTTAGGGCTACGTGCCACAGGCGAAAACATACGCTCCAAAAGTATTGTCAAGTATCTGAATGAATTTATAAAAGGCACATGGCCAGGATTACAAACCACGGTTGTTTCAGAAACGGATGAAAGCTTGGCACAATTCAAGAAAGATGTGTCGAATGAAGTATTCGAGAACATTTATGCCTTAACCGGAATCCCGTCTATGGAAGGGCAATATAAAAACCTCTATCCCGCTACCATTGATAAACTGATGGCAGGAATGAGCAAAAGCAAGAATTATGCTTATTTGGTAGTGGCTGACCCTATAGAACCGAATGATGCTGATGCCATGCTTTACCAATGTAGAGAAATGAATGGTCAGGCAGAGTCTTTAAAGTCAATGAATGTAACAGAAGGTTTATCGAAAGGTACATCTACTAATCATTCCACTAATTATACACAAGGAACAAATGAGAGTATTCAAAAGAAAGATTTCTCAAAACTTGGCAAATTGGCTATGAAAGCAACCGGATTAGGACTAGCCGCTTCTGTCTTTCCTGCTGCCGGGGCTTTATTAGATGGACTGACTGATACAGCCGGAGCTTTACTTCCCACCGCAGCCAATATGCTTGGAGCGACCATCGGCTTGTCTGGAATTGGTAATATGTTAGCCAATTCTACACCATCAAAAACGATTGGCACATCTGAATCACATGGTACTTCAGATTCATACGGAACGAATGAAAGCCAATCTCAAAGTCTGAGTCGCAATATAGTAAACAAGCATATTGAATCTGTATCGGAACATCTGTTCTATCACTCCAAGCGCTTGGAAACAGGAAAGGCTATCGGATTATGGAAAGTCGGTACGTATCTAATGGCGGAAAAGAAATCCGACATACAAGGAGCCGCTTTACAGTTACGTTCCATATTAAGTGGGCAGGAATCTATTTTTGAACCAATTCGTATTCATGATATATCGAATATATTGGACGAAGAAGATGATATTAGCGATAAGACTTTGAGAGAAATGAGCTTAGGGCATTTAAGTGCACCGACTTTGATGATAAATACTCGACAAGGAAAGCGTTTTGATCATCCGTTGGGGGAACATTATAAGGAATTGAAGACGGTTCTTACTACGAAAGAATTATCTTATCTTATTAATTTCCCGCTTCGTTCTGTTCCAGGAATCAGTGTAATTGACAGTTCACCGGAATTTAGCTTAAATCAACTTGATACAGCTGTTGAAGAAAACGTCATTGACTTTGGCAAATTATTGTATGGAGGTTCTGAAACAGAAATATCTTATAAGTTACCCATCAGTCTCTTGGCCAAACATACGCTGTTATCGGGAATTAATGGAACAGGAAAAACCAATACAGTACAAGCTATATTAAACAAGCTCTCTGAAAATATTCCATTTTTGGTTATAGAGCCTGCAAAAACAGAGTATGTGGATTGGGCGGTTGAATATAATAAATGTCATCCAAATAATCCTATTTCTATCTTTATTCCCGGATGTAAATCATACAAAGACAAGACAAATAGAGAAGAAGTAAAAATAAAGCCTCTGAAACTTAATCCTTTTGAAATCGTCTGGTTGGATAAGGAACAAGAACCAAATGTACTGGCACATATAGATCGCTTAAAGTCAACTTTTGCGGCAGCATTTCCTATGTACGATATTCTGCCAGTCTTGATGGAAGACCTCATCTATACCATATATCAGAATAAGACAACAGATTGGCTGACACAAGAACCGATATTTGAAAAAACACTTCCTCCTACATTGAATAGTATGAGTTTGTCTGTAAATGAAGTGATTGGTAACAGACAATATGAAGAGCGCATAGAACGTAATATGAAGGCTTGCCTGAATACTCGTATAGATAGCTTAAAACGTGGCTGGAAAGGTGAAATGCTGAATACCTTACATTCAACTCCTTGGGATGATTTGTTTGAGAGACCATGTATTATAAATCTTTCCTATGTAGGCGACGATACAGACAAAGCATTCTTTATGGCACTGATTCTTCAATTCCTTTATGAATATTGTACAGCCAAAGCAGAATTAGGAAAGGTTGATTTCAATGACAACGGCTGTAAACATCTTACTGTTATAGAGGAAGCACACCGTGTAATGATGAAGTGTGATAATCCAGAACAGCCTCAATATAAATCAGCCATGATGTTCAACAACATGCTTTCTGAAATACGTGCGTATGGAGAAGGAATGTTTCTTGTAGACCAAGTTCCAACTCGTTTGATTCCTGATGCGATAAAGAATACCAATATAAAGATTACCCATCGTTTAGTCGCAGAAGATGATTGTAAAGCTATAGGGGAGTCTATGGGAATCAATAAGGAACAACGCAAAATCATTCCCAAACTTTTAGTTGGACAATGTATCATTTCAACAGCTTTATCTCCGGATAAACATTGGATTAAAATCAAAAAGGTCAAATGAGCATGATAGAAGAGTGCAATGACATAAAAGAGTTTTCCGCTTCATCCGAAATGGAAAATTTATCTGAATTGAACAAGTTCCAAACTGAATATCTGAAGGAATTGAATATTCCTTCGGATGTTTGGGAAGGAATGTCGAAAGAAGCTCAGCATGAACAATTAGGATTTATATTAGAGCGTTTCAACGAGATTGATGCAGCGCAGTACATTAATAGGGAATCTGCTATCTCTGAAATATATTCATCAGAGATAGTTGAAACCTATAGACAATTGGAGGCTCCACAAGACTATATTCAAATTGAACAGATTTCAGATGTCCTTTCCGATTGCATCGAACTCAGATTTGAGAACTGGCAAGCACTGGAATTATCTGAAAAGATGAGTGTCTTGAATGAATTGGAAGGAAGAATTGCAGATATAGAACATAGGAATGCGTGTCCGATTCGTGCCGTAAGAATGCCATCACATCTGTTTGGTGGATATAGTCCTGAGTCGAAGAGCATTGACATAAATGCTTCTTATATAGAGCAATCGGAATATGATTATAATATGTACAGAGAAGTACTTGATACACTGATACACGAAGGCAGACATGCCTATCAAGATTACAATGTGAATGTCTGTGAGATACATCCCAGGCATAGCGAAGTTTCCAGTTGGGCAGAAACAATGGAAGGTGGCAAATGGGGATATCATGGCGATACAAGTACACTACTTGGACAACGTTTGTACGAGCAACAATCTATAGAAATAGATGCACGTAACTTTGCAATGGATGTATTAGATAGATTTGAACAAAAACAAATGGTATGATGGAAAAAAAATATATATATAACGTGCTGATGGGAAGAGGATATAATGCTTACTCAGCCCAATTAGTTACAGAGGATTTGTCTAAGTTGAGCGATCCTCTTAATGATTATTTGTTGTCTTGGTTGAACGATGAATCATATAATGGAGATTTTGAAACAAATGGTTATTCTATATCTCAATTGCAAACAGAACGTCGAATGAGTTATCCGGCAGCTTTGTTGACTATGGATTGGTTAATGAAAGAACCGGAAAAAGCAATCGAAAGTCTTAATCGAAAAATTAAGTAACCTCAATATTTGTCAAAAATAAGAAATCGTATGTCTGCTTTTATTTTAACTCCCAAAGTAAATATTCCATTAAATGGTGGAATGAAGATTGAAAAAGGACAAACATTTATTGTCAACTTGCCTTTTGGACATTTACCGTTTGATTCTATTGATAGTAAAAATCGAGTAACAAAGATTTTGGAATTACAAGGTTTTGATATTAAAGGGCATGAAAGTATATTAAGTGGTGGATATTTTGATTTTAAGAAGATATGAAACACAAAGAATTGGTAATTAAACGTTCTTTTGAAACAATAAGTACAGATAATGTTTTCAATGATTATTCACTTCCTCTATTTATTCAAAAAATCCAAGAAGAAGAGCGTAAAAATCTTTTAGAAATCATAGGAAAGGGAATGGTTGTTAATGATATTCTTAATCTTAATTTTTCACAAGAATTTTCCGTTGTTTTTCCACAAGGGTATAAAGAATTCTACAGACAGGGAGATTTATATTTTGACAAATCTAAAATTGGTGGATATACCCCAAACTTCCGATTTAAGGGGGCTACAGGAATCCAAGGACAAATTACAATTAAAGACTCTCTTGACATTAAAAATATATGTAATAGCCTTGCCAATTTAGGCATATCAATGGCTTTATATTCTATGTCTGAAATATTATATTCTATAGATAGTAAAATCAACCAAATTTATATTGGGCAAAAAGATGATAGAATTGGAGTTATGATAGCTGCACTCCATTCTTATATATTGTTGGCTAATACTTACAAAACTAATGAAGAGCGAATTGCTGAAGCTAGAAACACATATAAGAAAATTAACGAAGGTATAGCGAAGTTGTTATTGCAAGCTGATAATATCGTGAAAGAAATACAAAAGGCTCCTCGGAATCACAAAGAAAATTTTTGCAGAAATACACTTTTTGCAAAATCAGGTAATATAAAAAATTTCCAAAGGAAATATGAAGAGTTACTCCAAATAATGAATATAATTACAGCATTCATTTTTTTTAATGATATATTACTTTTGCATGCCGAGGGAAATGTGAATATTATTATAGAAAATCACGAAAAGCCATTAAACAGATTTTGGAGCAGAATTTGTACGGATGATTTTTTACAGCAGATACAATATATAGTGCCTACTAATGAACCCAACAACTTATTAATCTTAAAAGAAAGAAACACCGACTTTATAGATAAATTGAAAGATGTAAGTTTACAACCTTTTAGAATTGAATGTACTTTTAATGAATTATTACCTCAGAAAGAATCTATATATGAAACCAAATAATATTGCTAAACTGGGAAAAGCAACAGGTGTATTTATAGTCACTGCTGTAGGACTTATTCTACGTGTGGTCATAAAAAGAAAAAAGTAAATTGAATTATATGTATAGAGGAAAAAATATTTTCAGATGCACCCAATGTGGTAAAATCTTTGTAGCACCCGATTTTGAATATGCTGCTACGACCTATTCTGTTCCACACCCCTGTAAACGTTGTGGAAGTATAAGAACATTACCTATTTATCATATACTGTCTACATGGTTTTATAAAGAGATCTGGGAAGACATGGAAAAAAGAAAAAATGAATAGTGAAATCATATATAAATCGGTAACACATCTTGCAACAAAGCGTTTCAGCAGCAAGCACTATTCCATACGAATAGCGTTCTATGAGCATAATATAGCCGTTGCTGATATTACCTACAAGAAACGTGGTTGTGCAAATACGATAGACGGACGAGATTATCTCAGAAGCAGCCGGGTTTCGTTTGACGAATGCAAGGTGGAAAGTATGTACGACTACTTTGACTGCCTGAACGGACTTGATAAAGATAAAGTGGCAAGAAGATGGTTCATCCGAGAAATGAGATACTGTACCAAGGATTTTCTAACTCCTGATGGACGTTTCAACAGGGAACAGGCAAAAGCGGCTGAGAACAAGATCTTTCATCGTTCTCATTTGGAAATACCCAAGATGACTGTAGAAATGCTGAAATCACTGAAACCGCTTTGTGAGGAAGCACTCTGTGGAAGTTTTCATCAGCTCATCAGGATTAGTAGCCCGGAATGGGAAATAAAATATTCCCCAAAGACACTACAGAGTCCAATGTTTATACGCAAAGTTCTGAACAGGAGAAAAGAAACTCCGATAGTCCTGCCTACTGATGTGTTGCTGGAATGGATAAAGAATCTATTTCCTGCATTTTACCAAGAGATAGAACAAAACAGAAAGATGGATAGTTGCCAAGTGCTTATCCGTTACAGGTGGTTGGAACATGAATATCCGTCTATGGAAATAACCGTAATGGACTGCAACTATATAATTTATACAATAAGATGGAACAGAGAAACATTATAAATGTAGAAGAAACAGAAACCTATTATCTAAAGTTGGTCGAAGAGAAACAGCTTAAACTCATTTGGCATCCGGACCGAAGAAAAAAATGTGGAATTCAGTTCTTGGTAGGAGAATCTTCCAGAATTGTATATTCATATTCGGAAGATACGCCTATGAGTTTCTTTAGAGAACTGAATATGTTCTATCTTTTCTTATGTGATTTACAGATGGGAAACTGGAATGACGATAGTTGGAGGCCATACGCTATCAAAGCTGTCAAATACTTGCGTATGCTGCCTGTGGAGATACAAATAAAGAATTTGGAAGCCTATCATCGTGCAGTGTCAGACCTGTATGAAAGAATGGGTAATAACCATAAAGCCCGATTGCATCGTGAACAGGCATTGATGTATTCTATCAACCCCGAATATTTTTTTGATTCGGAAAATATAATGAGCCTCTTGGGTGAATTTCAAGATAGTCCCCAGGTACAGCTTGATATATGTATGTACATCTTGGGATTTATAACAGCCGACGGGGTTTGGACGGAATCTGAATACTACGGATTTTGGAAAAGAGAACAATATGCGTTGATAGAAAATGTATTGAAACACGATGTATTGCAGTATGTCGAGAAAGAAGAGGAACGGCCGATTTTCGCTTTAGTCATATCATGTCTGAAAGGTATCTATTACAAACGGACACAACGTTTCATTTTAGCAGAAAAATATTTCATGGAAGCTATTGGACTTTGTTCAGCTTTGCCTTATGAAGAGTTTTTTATTAATCCATTGATGATTTATACGTTATTGGGACAGACGTATATCGGTATGAATGATATGGAAAAGGCGGATTCCTGTTTTAAAAAGGCTTTGGATATTGATGGTTCGGATGCTGCTATATTAAAGCCTCTTATCCTTACGTATTATGGCACTTCAATGGAAGAGGAGGATTTTACTGAACTAAATGATGATTATGTCCGTACTTTCACTGAAGTTTGTCAAGAAGATATAGCTTTTTCTCCTTTTGTAAAGAAAGCCATAGACGATTTTTTCACTCCTCCGGAAATTTACGATGAGGATGAAGAAGATTATGATGAAGAACCGGATGGGCGAGAATATACCTTTGACGATTGGTACGAGTTGGCAGAAAACGGTGATGCGAAAGCCCAACTGATAGTAGGACATTGTTATTTTACAGGTACTGCTGTTACTCAAAATTATCGTGTAGCCCGTGAATGGTTCTATTTGGCTTCACTGCAAGGAGATGCTATTGCCCAGCTGAATTTGAGTTTTATGTATGAGCATGGTATTGAAATGGATATTGATAAAGAAGAAGCCGAAAAATGGCGTTGGAAATCTGACCATGAAGGTACGTGGAGACCGGATTTGATAAATTTTTCCTTAAGATGATACGTTATATCAAAGATGAACAGCACTATACGTTGCTGATGGATGAAATTGCCAAAGTGAAACATACGCTATGGATGGGTACTGCTGACTTGAAAGATTTGTATGTCAAACTAGGAAATTCATCTAAGCCCTTTCTTTCCTTGTTGGAACAGAAAATCAGGAAAGGTGTTTCAATTAGACTTTTACATGCCAAGGAACCGGGAAAGAACTTCAGAAATGATTTTGACAGGTATCCTTTGTTATGGGAAGGTCTGGAACGTTCCTTATGTCCACGTATCCATTTTAAGATATTGATATTCGATTTACGTACCACCTATATCGGCTCTGCCAATCTTACAGGGGCGGCATTAGGCATGAAAAGCAGAAAGAACAGAAATTTTGAAGCGGGTATATTTACGGATGAACCGGAATTGGTAGAGAATGCTATAGCCCAATTTGATGAGGTATGGATTGGAAAATACTGTAAAGACTGTGGTAGAAAGGATGTTTGTAAAGATAAGATAGGATTGTATTAGATCAAAGAAACTATTAATAAAGAAGTAAACATGAAAACTGCAATTATTGCTATTGGAACTGGGGCATCAAATATAACAGAGTCTGTTATATTTGACCGATTTGGGTTTGATTTATCTTATTTTCAGATAAATAGAATGATGCTGATAAATAAAGAAAAAATTTCTATTGATAGCATTGTAAAACAAATTCGGAAGAATGATCAGAAGATTATTCTCTTTTCTACTTTAGGTGGAATCTGTTGTAACACGTATATTTCACAGGTAACAAAAGTATTGATGAAAAACAAACTAAAGTATGATGCTATTGTAACAACTCCGTTTTTGTGGGAAGGAGAACAAAAACGAACCTTAGCTCTAAATAGCCTTAATAATATTGTCGAATCATGCAATTCCATTTCTATATTTAACAATGAAAATTTATTGAATTACAATCCGGAGGCAACCGTTATGGAAGCTTATAATTGGATGGATGAACAAATAGTAAAACTTATAGAGTTAATTTTAGGAAACAAATTGGAAGAGAGCTCACAAAGTAATACGGATTTTCCTCTGATTTTGATTCACAATTTAAATGGAATGAAATTTATTTAACGCTTAACGAACTTTTTATCATTATAAATTGAAGCTAATAATAAGACTGTTTCAGTATGAGTAATTTAAAATAATAGTTATGTCAAAATTAATAGAAAATTTATCAGACACCATTCTCTCTCGGTGGGATAAAAAGCACATTAATGATAAAGGAGAAAAAATAGTCACTTCTTTATTAACCCGTTTTGCGTTGAATAAAGGTACTTATTTGTCTAATGAACTGGAATTTCAGCATCAAGATGAACGTATTCAATTCCGAGCCAATAAGAACGACACAGTTACATTAGGCCTATTACTTGACCATCTTTTTGATATTCAAAAAGATGAAATCTCTGATTTGTATATCATCACCGAAAACCGACGTGGAAAAACCGGAACTTCTATTACAGAAACGGATGCGGTTTGGAATTTAGATTTATGCAGCATAATGGTTGATAAAGAAAACAAATCCGAGTTCAATAATAGTGTAACCTTATCTGTATCGTATCATTCTACACAAGATAATGAAGAGCACCTCATATATAATGAGAATAGCTGTATAATAATATACTTGAAACAATCCGGTGGTGATGAAGAAACCATGTTTTTCCGTGTTTCAATCATGAAACCTGTTTCAGAAAATGAGAATGACATAAACTTTTCAAGAACCTCAGCCATACCTGAAACTATCAGCTTTTTAGTTGCTTATGACCATACTGATTCAAAGAAAAGAATTGCCAAGTTTGAGAAAAAGATGGATAAAGCTGTCAGGAAATATAAAAATGGGAAAGAACTGACAGAAGATGAACAGTACATGATAGCCAAAGTAGTTCCAGAAGTCTTATGGAATTATTCATGGGGAAATGATGTGTTTCAACAGAAACGGTATTTGGATGCTATCGTATATCTGGAGAATGTTTATTATGAGCTGAGAGAAAGATTGCTAAGACTAGAAATGACGGAAGACGAGAAATGGATATTTTTTCAAACCTGTTATCTTATCGGATTCAGCTATATGGAATTAGACCTACCGGAGAAAGCTTATTTTTATTTGGATATTATCTGGCCTTTGGAAATAACAACATATAATATTGAATATATAAATTGCTTAGCCAACAATAAAGATGTCAGAGCGATTAACATAATAGATGATGAATTGGAGCGACTGGAAGGACTGAGTGAGGATGAAATGCCAGAGGACTTTGAACTTTATCGTAGCTTTCTAAATAGAAGACGGGCTTATGTTTTAATTGACATGGGCTTATTGGATGAAGCAGAAGAGGCATTCAAAAAACTACTAATGACGGATGATAGAAAGAAAGAGTATATTGAACAAGAGTTGGAATACATAAAAGAATTAAGGGAACAGCAATCTGAATAATTTAAAATTGAAATTTTAGATAACGCACTAGGACATAAATCTTGATGCGTTATTTTTTGTCCTTATTCCCAAATCGCTAAAACGCCATTCACAGCCTGCCAGAACCTAATATCTGAAATATAAATCGAATTTTTATGTTCACTGATTTTATAAACAGAATATTAGGAGCTGAAAAAGTTTCTGTTTCTAATCGCTTGGAAAATGATGCTGTGCCAAGTGTTATCGTGAAAAAAGACAGTAGCCCAAAACAACCTATCCCTGAGAAATATAAAAAAGACATAGCATCACTCCGAAGCAAGTATGGGGATGCTTTAAAAACCGGATTCTGCATTATCCTCACGCTTCAGGAGGCTTTATCAGTCATGCCGAGAGATCGTAAGAGAGTAGATTCTTATGCAGGACTAATATCTTATCTAAAAAAAGAACAGGGAATTACACTAACCATTAAATCACAAAAAACTAAACTATGAAGAACTATTTTATAGCAAACGGAGAAGTGCTCAATACAAATATGAGCATTAAAGAAATGGAATCACGAGTACAGGCAACATTAGATGAGAACACCTCTGGAATGGCACAATTCAGAATCAAGGAAGTCAGCGAGAAAGAAATCAGAATGTTCTTTGTCAGGGATTTCGACTATAACCCCGACAAACCGATTATCTACGATTCGGATATGGCCTTGATAACCGGAGTGGGAATAGGAGCCTTCCAACTTCAGACTGTTGGTGGATACCCAATGATACATCCGCTAAAATTTGCCGGAAAGAATTTTTACACGGATATTACAAGCTTTATCAGGTTCTATAAATTCCAACTGTTTGAAGAGATAGGGCAGACAGTGGAACACATCGGCTTAAGATGCTATTCGGATCGCATCTTAATGCAGATAATATTTTAGCTCATACTCCTATGAAATATATGGGAAGTAAAAGGCGCATCTGGAAATATATTGCGCCTATCATATTGAAAAACAGAGAAGAAAAACAATACTATGTAGAACCTTTCTGTGGTGGCTGTAATAGTATCTGTCAAGTAGATGGTTTAAGAATAGCTGCCGACATCAATCCTTATCTGATAGCCATGTGGAAAGATTTATTGCATGGAGAAAAATACCCGGAAACAATAAGCAAAGAAGATTATGAAAAGGCAAAAACGGCTTATAAGACCAATGACAGCACGACTTATTCTATGGGAGAACTTGGCTGGACTGGTTTTATGGCTTCTTACAATGGAATCTTTTATCATTCTTATTCTGGAGTGAGCGCATCGGATGGCAAGGATTATGTTCAAGCTAGCATAGCCAACATTTACAAGCAAATTGATTCCATGAAAGGATGTGAGTTGATATGTTGTTCCTATGAAAATCTTGAAATCCCAGACAATTCTATAATCTACTGTGATCCTCCCTATCGAGGGACGGAAGGTTACGGTTTAGCATTTGATTACCCGAAGTTTTATGAATGGTGTTTTCTTAAAAAGTCGGAAGGGCACCGGATCTTTATTTCCGAGTATTCCATGCCATCCGATTTCACGTGTATTTGGGCTATGGAAGTAGCAAATTCTTTAGATAGGTATTCAGAGAAAAGAGGGAGAAGAATGGAAAGATTATATACAATTAATTAATAAATAGTATGAAACAGAAAAATAATAAAGTTGCCAAATCCCCTTTGGCAAAGAAGATTTTTGTCGTAGGTAAAGTTTACGACACCGCTATTTTAACAGAAAAAGAGATTGAAACATCCGTGCAATCTGACATTGATGCTTGGATTGGAAGAGATAAAGTGATATTCAATATTGGAATTACTGAAAATCGAATAAACCTCATATTCAGGAGAAATGTAGATTATGGAATGGCTAAATATGATACTGAGATTTTGGATGCAGATGCGTATATGGTTTGCGGCATCGACTCAAACAAATTCCGATTGCCGGTAATGTGGTATGAACCTCCTTTGGACTATCCTTATCATTTCGAGCAGTCCGTATTCAAGAAGTGTTATAAGGCAAGCGCATTAAAACTTGGAGCGGATAAGGTGAAATGGTCGAAACTGGAAATCGGAAACCATTCCTTGATACTGAGGTTGAAGTGACAATAGAAGATATTTTAAAAGAGTCGTCGTGCATCATTGCATGGCGGCTCTTTTTTATCCTCAAAAATGACGTTTTAGAAGACCCTAAAATCCTTACCATTGTGAAAATAACCAATTTATTAATTTTAAAAATTGAATAATGAAAATAACATTAACAGAAAAGATTAATTGGACAAAGTACAATTTGGCTTATCTAAAGCTAGGAGATATTATAGAGATGATTCGTACAGGAAACATGCAATTACATGACAATGAGTTTAATAGCTATACATTGAAGCAAGCAATAGAGCATATCAGAAGTGTAGCTCCGAGTGATAGGCAGAAATGGAAAGCCAGACTCCTGCCCGCTGTTGCCTATAACGGTACATTCAGGGAACTTAACAGTGCAGGGCTGATTGAATACTCGCATGTGACAGCATTGGATTTTGACCATATAGCAACGCCATACGATATGTATAGCTTGGAAAACAGACTGAAAATAACACCATGCGTTCTAAGTGTTTTCATTACACCCAGTGGAAATGGACTGAAAGCTTTGGTTTTGCATGACAATACAGATCCGACCAAACATGGGGATTTATACGATCAGTTACTAAACAAGTTCTATGTGGCTAACAGAAATGATGCAAGTTGTAAAGACCTTGCACGCAGAAATTACCTGAGTTACGATCCTTATATTTGGGTTAACCCTTCTCCTGAACCATTCCATTATGTTCCCACCATAAAGCCACAGATGCAGATACCACAATCATCCGGAACAAGAACAGTGTCGGACAAAAGCATCATCAGCATTATGAACTCCCACTGGAAGAAGAACTATCCGGAGTATTGGAAAAAAGGCAATAGGGGAAACAGCATCTTTATGTTAGCTTGCTGGATGTGCAAATGGGGTGTTGACGAAGGATTGGCTACAGAGTATTTCATTGATGGCTGGGAAGATGACACAATGGATGAAAAGGAAATCAGAAGCCATGTAGGCAATGCCTATAAGACCGAAGAGAAGAACTTTGGAACATTGATATTTACAATACACTGATTTAATTAACCCTTAAAAAAACAATTATGGCACTGACAAAAAGCTGGGGTAACATGTATCCTTTTGTTACCCACACGTGGAATGCAATAAAAGGGATATGTTTTCATGACTGCCCCTATTGTTACATGAAAAAATTCGATGGTCTGCTTCCGGTACGGATTGACCCCAAGGAACTGAAAGTGAACCTGGGTAATGGTAATTTCATTTTCGTAGGCAGCGGAACAGACGCATGGGCTTTCGACATACCTTCGGACTGGATTACCTGTTTTTTGGATTATTGTAACCTGTTTAATAACAACTATCTTTTCCAATCCAAAGACCCTTCACGTTTTTTGGAATTCATTAGTCATCCTGTAATGCAAAAATCGGTTTTGTGTACGACCATAGAAACCAATGTCTTTTATCCGGACATCGTAAGGAATGCTCCAAATACCCGGAAACGTGCCAAAGCCATGCAAAAACTGGCGAGTCTTGGAATGAGAACCTATGTGACCTGTGAACCTCTGATAAAATTCGACTTGCCCAAAATGGTTGAACTTATCAAGATGTGTTCTCCTGTACAGGTCAATATCGGCAAAAACTCACGACAGGATATCACTCTTCCCGAACCGACAAAAAATGAAGTGCAGGGATTGATAACCGAACTTCAGAAATTTACCAAAGTGGTAGTCAAATCCAATGCCAAATGCTGGATTTGAGAATGTCTTGACTGACTGGAAAGATAAAGGAGATGCTGCATAAGCTCTCCTTTAAAATTTCATCAAAGCCAATAAAGAACCTATATGTCAAGGATACAGGTGAAAAATATTGCAAAATAACACCTTGTGAGTTAACCGAAGGCAAGTTAATTATACATATACTGCATATTTATTATAATACCCACTCAGGCGGCGTTAGCCTACAACAGACGAAAGAGAAATAAAATATGATGACAGAATGCAACTTTTTTTCCTAAAATGAGTAATGTTACTTAAAAAGAAAAGGTTTTAAAGGGAAAAATATTGATGCGTTCCGTTTACTCACCCAATACGGAACAAGTGACATAAAAAAATTGCATGATACCTCGTCCAATGGTATGGTATGCAGTGTAAAGTTACCAATATCATTACAATACTCCCTTCATAACCTTTGATGGCATTGTACGGGCATTTTAGAGTAACGCTACAATCAGATAGAGACAGTCCGGATGTTTCTATTCTTTTTTTTCTGCATGGTGGAGGGCAGGAAAGATCAGTGCCTGTAAAACCCGGGAGAAAAGCCATATATCATCTCCCGGTAGTCTTTGGCACTTTGTTTTTTTGCCCCTTGGATATCTTTTTGCTGTTTATATATCAAAGTTGGTTATGGCTGGTGGTAGGGGGAGGGGGACAAATTGGATATACCCCTCTAAAAAAATAACACCCTGATTCATAACCCCTTATCCGACAAGCAATATTTGTATCCCCCTGAATTTGTCCCCCTCTTATCGAATAGCAAAAGATAATGTATGATTCTGCCGGCAATACATATTTCCCACTTGTATTTTAACCTCCGGACAATGGACATAAATGAAGATGGATGATGTATCCGGTAAGTTCCTGTCGACAGTCAACCGCAGGCAGGTTATATGATTGGTTATACTATACACTATATCATAATAACCCACTCAGGCGGCGTGAGCCTACAACAAACGAAAGAAGAAAGATATACAATAGTTTCATGCAACTTTTTTTGTCAAAATGAGAGATTTTACTTAAAAGAAATAGATTGCATAAGGAAAAATATTGATGCGTTCCGTTTACTCATCGAAGTGTAAAAAAGGTATATAAAAACATTGCAAACCTTTATATATGAAATGAGTATAAACAAAAATAAAATAATGGATAATAATATGATATCAATTAGTATGCCTAAAGGTTGCAGGTATATGAGTGATTATGAAAATCTCTTGAATGGGGAATTGCCATTGGATGGTAAGTTTATCCTGAACAAGACTGTAACCGGTTGTGGTGGTACATCCCTGTTTCTCAATTCAAACTTTCCTGTGGTAATAATTTCGCCACGGCTTCAGGTGTTGAAAGAGAAGCACAGACAATACCCCGACAGCTTCCACTTCCATGTCCCATTCAGTGGTAATAGAGGACAAGCAATAATCCAAATGATGCGTGATCTTGATTCGTACTTGGACTCTCATCATGGAAGCACACCATTTACCCCCTTGCCAATGAGACCTGCCAAGATACTGGTCACACTGGATTCATCGGACAAGGTTCTTAGTGTCCTTAGAGGAAATAATATGCTGGATTCATGTCTCTTTGTGGTCGATGAGTTCCAGTGTCTGATGGGTGATGCGACATTCAAGGGGAGTACGGACATGAATTTTCTCATCCGGCTTGACAATGAAGTGAAACGCATCTGTTACTTATCCGCTACCCCTATCCCTGACATCTATCTGAACTATATACCTCAATTCGCCAACATTCCTTACTATAAATTGGAATGGGATCCTGATGTGATTGTGGAGCCGACATTGAAGGAGAGGCAAATGAAGAACGGTGAAACTGCGGAAAAACTATGTGAGGAATTAATACAACGTTATAGGAATAATGGTTATTTTGAAAGGAAAATAGTGAATGGAAATATTGTCTATTCCCGTGAAGCCTGCATATTTCTCAATGAGGTTAAGTCAATCATAAGAATAATCAGACAAAACAATCTGAAGCCGGATGAGGTGACTATCCTGTGTTCTGAAAGCCAGTCCTCAAAGCTGCCCAAAGGATTCACGATAGGCGGGTTGGATACGGACAGGAACAATCCCAAAAACAAACCTTTCACTTTCTGCACGAAGTCATCTTTTGAAGGTGTAGATTTCTACTCGGACAATGCAAGTACCTATATCTTCATCAATGCAGGGAAGGAGTGGCAGACCCTTGACATCATGCTGGATATACCTCAGATTCTTGGCAGACAGAGGCTTGATACAAATCCATTCCGTCATGATGCTACGATATATTACAAGACCTACCCTACCACTGTGACGAAAGCAGAGTTTGAACAAAAGCAGAAGATGATGGAGCAGAATACATATAAGATTCTTGACACTTTCAACAATGCCCCGGAGGAAGCCAAGACTTTATTGGTGCAACTCTATAGAGACAAGGCATTGGAGAAAAAATTTATGGATGATTATGTTGACCTTATACGGGAGAACGGGCAAACGACGATAGGTTACAATCATCTGGTAATGGCGGCAATGTGGAACAGGTGGTACCAGAGAAGTTACTATTATGATAACTCCTGCCAACTGTTGACGAGCATTCAGTCTGCGGTTGGGATGTGGAAGAAACCGGATGAGGTAAAACAGTTTGAGCAGTGGTTCTACAATGCAGCTGACAAGGACAGGCTTGCAGGATATGCGAATTTCAGAAACCAATATCCGCAATATGATTCACTACTCTTACAAAATCCGTTCATTGATTTCAGATTTCACGAGTGGTATGGAACTCTTGGTTATGATGCCTTGTCAAGTTTTGGTTTTCGTGAGGTTGATGTTGAGGGTGCCTATAATAATTTATGCGCACAGGCTCCGATAAGGGATGCTTGCAGACAGGAGTTCGTTTCCGGCATGCTTTATTCCAAACAGGAAGTAAAGGCCAAGTTACAGAAGATATACGACAACTTGGGACTTTCAGGTAAAACAGCCAAAGCAACAGAACTGGCACAATACCTTTCTGTTCGTGAAAGGCAAAAATTGAATGATGAAGGTAAACGGGTATTCTTTATCGAGATTCTGGAATAATAATGAGAAAGCAGTACACACCATTTTAGGGCGGTACTGCTTATTTGTTTTGATGTGTATTGGCTACTATGGACTGTGGCTTGCACATTTCTAATTAGGTAGGTAGGGAGGGGGACAAATTGAATATACACCTATTATTTTTTATTATATTGCAAATCAATAAATTACAATTTATCCTAATCAGTTATTCCAAGGAATTTGTCCCCCCCCTGATTCTAACAGAATGTACCAATTTCTGCCAGTGTATCTTATCCTATTTATGTCAAAGTGTTCTTACGGGCACGCTGTATTCTTTTTTTTATCATACTCTTCTTTATTCCGTAGGATGCCTCAATTTCTGCGTATGTACATTCTTTAGCTTGCACCATATTATATAAGACCATAATTTCATCAAGGCAATATTCGGATTTTCGCCCAGGAGTTTGCTTTACATCACAACTCTTTTGTTCTGTAGATGCTTCTCCTAAATCTTCTTTGCTTCCCTTACCTACGTAACGAAACTGATCTATTTCCGTCCCTGCATATTCTAGGATTGAAAGGGTCTCTTTATTTCCATGTTTCAATTTCATGTAACCAAGTACCCTTTTGTCAGATCCATGTTTACAATAGGTAAAGTACACAAAATTGTTTGTGAACAAAACATTCTTCTTGTCTCCCCTTACACTTGCCGGAGTCAGCGGTTTAGTTGGATTCCAGTCTGGTTTGACATGATATACCTTGAAAAGGGTTATCGGTTTCTCTACTTTTAAACTTTGACTACGTAAGTCATCCAGTTCCTCACAGAACTGTTTCATGGCTTTGACACCAGCCTTGTCTTCCAGTTTGGAATAATTGTCAACAAAAACGACCATTCCTGTACTGGTAATTATATCCTTCTTCTCCTTAATGATATCAATAATCTTCTTTGGCGTTATTTGGGAATCTGCATATATTTCAAGCATAGGCAGATTATTAATAACGGAGCCATAATATGTATTAATTTCCTCATAGCTCTGTTCCAAAGAAAATAGGAGAACCGATGTCGGTGGTATGTCGTACCACTCAGGAGCTAATTTTATGTCACATTTCCCTTTTGCTATAGCAATGGCAATTTGCATGACGAAAGTTGATTTTCCACTGTCAGTCGGTCCGACCAAACCTGTATCAAAACCTTCACGAACCCATGGAAATCCCAATGCTTTTCCTACGTTCTTGCCTACCGTACCATTTCTCATAGCTTCACGATAGCTCTCAATTTTATCAGTTCCGTCGCCGTCAACAAAGGTAGAAACGGCTTTTGCAGCATCTCTTTCCTTGCGCAATTCATTCCGCAGTTTCATTTTTTCAATATCTGCCTCTTTTTGCGCATTAATCACTTCTATTTTCTGATCTGTCTGCAAACGTTCTTCTTCTTTACGATGGGCATGGAGTTGCTCGATTTCTTGCTTTTTAAAGTTAGAAGCTGTTTCAATTTCCTCTATTTTATTTTTTGATGCGTTATTTTGCTCTTCAGTTTTACTGCTTCTTTTAATCCAGTTATAAACATAATAGGCTCCTCCAAAAATCCCTATAGCTAAAAGGGAATATCCAGCCGCTTTCTTGGGACCTAACTCTTTAATCTGCTCGATTGTTTTATTGATATTTACCATTTTAAAAAATAATTAATATTTTTCTTTTGTGGTCGTGATAGCAAGCTGTAAACTGACACTTTACCACCTCCTAAATTATTATTGAACAAAATGCCCAATATTAGAGACTCAGCTTCTGTCTCTTAGGATGCCGTAAAGATATGAGGTTAAAATGAGACTAAAAAAACATTTAATAGCTTAATAAAAACATTTTTTAAGTATCTGATTTATAAAGCCATAACAATAAATACCACTCAAATTAAAGCTATTAAAAGCCATTGATGTTTGCCGGATACGGATATAATTATTCGGCATTTCCTCCCTCAATCTCTTTTTTAAATCCAAGTAATTTCTCTTTTATTTCTTTATATTCTTGATCTTCTATATTGGGATCTTGTTTATATTTCTTATAACCGGATTCAACTCCTATTTCCCCTAGCTCTTTGCTGGCTTCTTTAAAAGAAGGAGTATCTTTCAATATTTCTACTTTACGTGCTGCGGCTATCATATGTCCAACTCTCTTTCCTTTCCCATCTTTTGCAATAGCTTTAAATTTTTCTATATATTTGTCTTGAATGTCCTTATCATTACTACAAAAACAATTTCTGAATGAGAGCACAGGACGCCCTCTTAGTGTAACTTTCGGGGCATTATCATCCGGCATGATTAGTCTCTCTCCAGTTTCCATCTCTGCTAATGTTAAGTTCTTCTGCACACGCTCCTCAAAACTTAAACCATCTTTTGAGTCCTCACTGTATTTTGCATATACAGAACAATCCCACCATAATGAACGAAAAGTTTGAATATACTTATAGTCTATATTATTTATAATCCATTTGTCATTTATTGTTCCCGATGCCGTTAGTTTGTCTAAGGCTATAATATAGCAAAGTGCTAAAGGGTAATCCATTCTATCAAGAACAGCTTCACGAGATATTTTTCCTGATTCTGTTACTACCTCAACGACATTGCCTTTTACACATAGTTCATCATATAAAATTTCAACCTGATAATCTTCAGTAAAAACCTTTCGATATAAGGAGAAATATGAGGGTAATATCAGGGAACCTAATTTGAAAAAGTGGAAATATTGGAAAATTTTGTTTTCATAAATATCCTTACTTACATATAATTCTTCATAATCTACAGATAAAAAATCCTCTCTTGATATTAAAGACTGCCATTCAAAATTATCTTGGTCAAAATTTCGGATATTTCCTTTATTGGAAGAATACTTGTTTAATAAGTATCTAAGTTCGTCTAACAATTTAAAATCTTCTTTTGGTATCATAGGATAATTCTGACTCTCTTCAATATCATACACACTACATAAGGTATCATTAATTAAAGATTTAATATCCTTTGTTTCAAGTAAAGGAATCTGAGACAGTAGTAAGGCAATTTCTATAAATAATTCCACGCTCAAATAGTCAGTTTGAATTCTTTCTTTCAGTACTGGTACAATCAAATGTAGTAATGGATGGTTCTGAAAAAAATCTAAAGTGCGAGGCGTAAAATCTTCGTCTATAAGGACTGATAAACCATCCTTGATTTCTTTTAAATCAGCATCTGTTATCCGTCGGATCTCTATACGAATCTTTTTTTGGGGGCGACAGGTTTGATTTAATGCAGACAAATCAATATGCCCTATAACCCATCCACCTTTAGGTAAATTGGATTTTTTATTTTCCATGATTGAAAATCTTAAAGTTAGTAACTACAAATATACATATTTTGATTATTTTCAAAAAACAGTATCTTTGCATTGTTGAATAATCAACATTATCAGAGATTTATAACATATTGACAAGTACTGAATCTCGCTAAATCGTCAAGGATATTCTGGTTCTGAAAGTCGTGCGTTTGAATTATCAAAGATCCTAAAAAGAAATCACAAACAACTCAACTAATAAACTATTTAACAACTTCTTTTTGCTAATACGAACAGAAAACACTATCTTTGTTATATCAACAAACGCTTTATGAAGCTGATAGAAAACAACATACAGACAATTATCGCTTTGTGTAAGAAACACAAGGTAAACAAGTTGTTTGTGTTCGGTTCTATCCTTACCAATCGATTCAATGACGACAGCGATGTGGACTTGGTAGTCGATTTCAAAAAAGCAGAAGTGGAAGACTACTTTGATAACTACTTCGATTTTAAATATTCATTAGAAGATTTATTCGGAAGAGAGGTTGATTTATTAGAAGAGCAAACCATAAAGAATCCATATTTGAAAAAAAATGTGGATGCAACAAAAGCATTGATATATGGATGATTTAACCAAAAAAACATTTGCAAGACATGCTGACAGCCATTGAAGATATACTTTGGAGTATGGTTATTAATCATTTACCAAAACTAAAAAAATGAAGTCATTGCATTGCTAAATTCATAAGGTTTGTGACTTATTCACGACCACTTAACAATATAACAGTAACTAATAAACTGGAGAGTTCTTTAATATACTTGAATATCTAACTGTAACACAGCTATCTATAATAGATTAGTAAGTGGTTACGGGGATGCTGCGTCGCTGCTTCTTACGGTATGACGGACACTATGGGCCGTATGCACTCAGACGCTCAGTTCGCCGGTTCTTCATCAGTTCCTGCTCACGTGGAAATGATGGGATTCCTAGGTATCGGTAACAACCCGATGGTAGGATGTACAGTGGCTTGTGCTGTAGACGTTGCTACTGCTTTGAGCAAGTAATATAATACATTGCTAATATATAAATCCCTGTAGCCGTAATGGTTATGGGGATTTTTATTTTAGTTGTACTGCAATGCTTATCCCCTATCTAATACTCATTTCCTCTTGCTATTCTTCTTATAATTAGCTGTGATTGGATAATGGAATTGAAGCAAATTATAGCTTAAATGGAGCTTGAATCTCTAAGGGTAAACGTGGCTGATTATCCTTAAAAGTAGGCTAAGTTGAAGCGCTATTTGCGACCATATTGCGACCATTTTACCAAATCTTGACAAGTGGTCGTAAAATCAGCTATATTATTCTAATATACAGATAGATATATCAAATTTAAAGGACTTCCCTAATGTCTAATTTTAAATGATTAAACTATTACAAGAGCTTGTTCAACAGAAATACCAACATAATGATTTATATCCGGCAGTCAAGGAACATCGGGTTTATTAAGTAATATTCCTCCTTTAAATTCATATTAAATTAGCAAGTGAAGAAAAGCAACTGCAAAAAACACTATATTTGTGAAAATGAATTCAAATTAAACAGTTAGATTATGGGTACTTTAGGTTGCATCAATGACATGATGAGAAGAAATAAAGAAAATCGTGAACTACGAAAGGCAGGAAAGGAACGCTTGAATGAAACTAGAAACCGACTGATTGATTTGAACAAAAAAGGGCACTCCTCCCATCTATCCCTTGAGCAATTAGAAGAGATCAGAATAAAAACGCAAGAAAAAGAAGAAGCGGAAACCCACCAGCTCTTCAAAATAAAATTAATCATGTTAGGCATTGTTCTAATAGCAGGAGTTCTGATATGGATAGGAATTACTTTTCTTTAAAATTCCACTCTCTATTTTTCTTTCTTATTCCTTGAAAAAACCAATAAGAATTCTTATATTTGTGATACCAACTTGGAATAACCTTAAAACAGATAGATATGAAAAGAATATTATTACTACTGGTTTTATGTTTAAACATAAGTATGGTGCTTGGACAAGAGTATAAAAATTGGGAAAAATATGATATAGAGGGATTCTATATTATTGCCAAATCAAAAGCAGAAGCCAAGATTAGCAAAAATGTATTGAGGGAGGGAGCAGATTATTATATCCTCACCGAAATGGATGACCAAGTATTCCCATCTGGTGTCAGCAAAAAAATAACTCCCAAACTCTATAAATTAAAAGATACTGAAATATACATATTTTTCAGCTTTCCTCCTTTCCTATTTGATGCCGATAATGGAATGATAGAGATTAAAGACAATAAAGGAACTTTTTTCAAAAAGCCAACACAATAAACATCAAGATACTCCATCACCAATATCTTCATCAACCACATTCATTATCCCTAAAGATGAAGAGGGAAAAGTATGCTATAAACATACACCATCCACAAAAGAAATAATATAAATTAAAATACCATGCCTAAAATTACAAACTGGCGGTTATAGCCTCAGCCAAATCTTCATAACTTGCCAACGGGTTATCCGTGAAAACACTACGGATAACCAACTCTTTATCTATGACATAAACACGAGGTATCCCCGATTTAGCAAACTGATAGTATACCGTGCGGTTTTCTTGGGCCGAATAGGGCAAGGTCAAATGATTTTCGTCCCAATAACGGACAATCTCTGCCGAACTCTCTTCCCTGCTAATACAAACCATCCGGATTCTTCGACCGTAATCCGTATATATTTTTTGCAGCACAGGAAGTTCTTTCCGGCAGTCCGGACACCCCGTATGAAAAAACACAATCAAAGAAACCTCTCCTTTCAGAGTTTCGGAAGTTATTATTTGTCCATCATCCATTACCACAGAGAAAACAGGAATGCTCTCTCCTGTTTGTAAATCAACAGTACCTTCCTCCACATCATCATCAATACACGCCGTACACATTACACAGGTCCAAAGCAGAAAACAGACCGTTTTTATCCAATTCTTCATTTTCATTCCCATTTTTCTTCTTTACAAAGATAACATGATTTTCATGAAATTACTACTTTTGCAGCATGAAACAAGAATTAAAAGAAAACCAAGGACTACCTGCCTCCTTACTTTGGACGCTAGCAATTATTGCGGGAATCTCCGTTGCCAATTTATATTATAACCAACCTTTATTAAACCGCATCAGCCGTGATCTCCAAACATCCGAGTTCACCGCCAACCTGATAGCAATGATTACCCAAATAGGTTATGCCATCGGATTGCTGTTCATTATTCCTTTGGGAGATTTATTTAAAAGGAAAACCATTATTCTAATCAATTTCACAGTCCTGGTCGTTTCATTACTAACCATCGCACTGACTCCCTATATCCATCTCATTTTATTTGCCTCTCTACTGACCGGCATTTGTTCGGTGATGCCACAAATCTTTATCCCCATAGCTGCCCAATTTTCCACTCCCGAAACCAAGGGAAAAAATGTAGGTATGATTGTATCGGGATTGCTGACAGGTATCCTGGCCTCGCGCGTAGTAAGCGGAATTATCGGTGAATATTTAGGATGGCGGTTCATTTTCTTTGTGGCAGCCGGGATGATGGTGATATGTGTCATCATCATCATGCGTGTACTACCCGACATGCCGTGTAATTTCAAAGGCAGATACAGTGATCTGATGAAATCCTTGTTTTCATTGGTTATGGAATACCCCCAGTTGCGTATTTCTTCCTTACGTGCCGGAATTGCTTTCGGCTCATTTCTTGCTCTATGGACTTCATTGGCATTTAAGATGGAACAAGCCCCTTTTTTTGCGGGAAACAACATTGTAGGGTTATTGGGATTATGCGGCATAGCAGGAGCTCTCACCGCCTCGTATATAGGAAACTATGTACAGGTTTTGGGAGTCAAACGACTGAATTACATCGGTTGTGGTTTGATATTTGCAGCGTGGTTCTCGCTTTATTCCGGTCAGAACTCCTATGTGGGAATCATCATCGGAATTTTTATCATAGATATAGGCATGCAATGCATCCAGTTAAGTAATCAGACTACGATTTTCTCTCTTAACCCGAAGGCGGCCAACCGTATCAACACCATTTTTATGACGACCTATTTTATTGGCGGTTCCATAGGTACACTTCTTGCCGGAATATTTTGGCACTGGTTTGGATGGCAGGGAGTAGTAGGAACAGGTATCACACTGGCAACCTGTTCCTTTATGATAAATATCTTCTCAAAAAAATAGATCAGGAATCCATATCGCTTAGATGCAATTCCAGCGCCTTGACCGAAATATAAATCTCGCGCACAGAAATCCCCAAAGAAATAATGAGCAACACAAGCGCCAGTCCAAAAATATATACGGATATAAGGTAGAACTGTATATACATTAAAAACATACTGACCACACAAAGCAACAAACTTCCGATACCTGTCACCTGCATGGCACGTGTCAGATAAAGACGCTTGCGGAGATTAGCAATCTGTGCTGCTGTCACAGCCGAATGATTCTCACGATATTGGTCCTTCAACGTACGCACTAATTGAGCGTATGAAAGAAAACGATTAGTATATGCCAACATAATCAGCGATATGGCAGAAAATAATAAAGCAGGAGTTGTTAAATCTATTTCCATTTTTATAGGTATTTCAAAGTTAGAATATTGCAAAGATAAAGTAAATATCCCGATATTCTCCTTCCTTTTTACAATGAAAGGAATATCTTTGCAATAAAAATAATTCAAATAAACTAATATGCAAACCATAAAATTATACATAAAAGATTGGTTGGCTATCCATCCTTACATCCAACAACAGGCTACAGACAGATATTTTGTCGATCTGGCTAACCGATTATACTCCACTTGTACGATAAGAGAGATTCCCGAATCCATAAAAAAGAAATTATGTCTTTACACCGCTGCCTATTTTGAAGATGTCATTTCAGGTTTAGGTCTATGGCAAGCATTCATCAAAAAACATCTGGAACTATATGATACGTCACTTCCTTTCTATACCATCCGGCCGGATTATATAAAAGATGAGATCAATGAAGAAGATATCCGCTTCATCATTTGGAACACTTTAGAGAAGGCTCCATATAAACATCCGTATATCAATCCGATGGACAGGAATATCGAAGAAACCTCGCATTCATTTTTCCGGATATTGGATGAAGAGTATGAAACGGCTCCCGCCAATGACACGTTACAGGATTTCTTTATGGACTTCAAAGGAAAAGAGAACGCAAACCATAAACTACGCTGGCTGTTCGGACATACTTATCTCACAGAACCATCTGTACAAGAATATATTGCACAGGTTACAGAAACCGACAAATTCATCATTCCATGTGGCCCCCTTGCCCTGTTTCTTCATGAATGGATTGACCTGCTGACCAACGGAGAAACCGAATGTTGGGAAGAGATAGAAGGACTATACCCTGCCATTCCCGAAATATCGGATGAAATGAAGGAAAGGAACCACCATACCTATCAATTGTTCACGCAAGGCACAAACGGTGCCCGTATCGTATATCTGGAAGGATATAAGGAACTACACCGTTTCCTTACCCAAGTATTACAATGGCCGGACGATTCCAATCACACTTTGCCCCAAATGAAGGAACATAAGGATTTCATCATGATGGTGAATTCCGAAAAAGGTATTCTACTGGCGAAAGATATATGCAAATACATCAGTGACCCTCTTAACCCGATGTATGATGCCGCAACGGCTGCCCAAGAGGCATTCAGCCTGCTTACTATCCCGACCAAATGCCCACCGGACCTGATGGAATATGTAATAAACAACCACTATATCCCCGATGCACAATTCCCCGAATTTGGTGAAAGGGAACTGGTTCAAAAGAATGCGGACTTTATAGCCCGCCACTCCTTATTATATTACTACAGGGGAGATTAACTCTCCCCACCGCTACTTCGTTCACCAAAGATCTACTTTCAGCAAAGTCTTTCACATTTTGCAGAGTAGTATGAGCAATATTCGTCATTGCTTCTTTGGTAAAGAATGCCTGATGAGAAGTCACAATCACATTGTTGAAAGACAAAAGACGGGCTAAAGTGTCATCATCAATAATCTTGTCGGACTTATCTTCATAAAAATAAGGCTCTTCTTCCTCGTATACATCCAGACCGGCATATCCCACCTTTTTAGTCTTCAGTCCCTCTATCAAGGCATTGGTGTGAATCAACTGCCCACGCCCCGTATTGATAATCATCACTCCGTCTTTCATTTTACTGATGGAATAATCATTAATCAGATACTTTGTCTGTTCTGTCAAAGGACAATGCAGGGAGATGATATCCGAACTATGATAAAGTTCATCCAAAGTACAATAAACCACCTGATGTTCACGGGCAAAATTGTAATCGGGATAAAGATCATATGCAAGAACATTCATACCGAATCCACGTAATATCTGAATTAAAATCTTGGCAATCTTACCCGTACCGATAATTCCGGCAGTCTTGCCATGCATATCAAATCCCATAAGCCCGTGCAGGGAGAAATTCCCGTCACGTGTCCGCATTGTAGCACGGGGAATCTTGCGGTTGAGTGATAACATCAACGCCACCGTAAATTCGGCAACGGCATAAGGTGAATAAGCCGGTACCCGTACCACTTTCATCTTACCTGCCGTTGCCGCTAAATCCACATTATTATAACCTGCGCATCTTAAAGCCAGCAGTTTAACACCATTATCCGCCATTGCCCGGATAACTTCGGCATCAGCCGTATCGTTTACGAAGATACAAACCACATCCACTCCTTTGGTCAACACCACGTTATTCATATTCAAATGGCCTTTGTAATACCTGATATCAAAGCCAAACTTCTCATTAGCCTCCGTAAACGAGCGTTCGTCGTAGGGTTTCGTGTCGTAAAAAGCTATTTTATAAGCCATAATTGTTTTTCCATTTATAGTTCATATAAATAACAAAAACACGGCCCCTACTGTTCACATACTGACTTATAGTTTTTTCAGTTCCGTGTACAGGCGCTGTACAGGAAGCCCCATCACATTGAAGTAACTACCTGAAATACCACGGACACCAATGAAACCTATCCACTCTTGTATACCATAAGAACCAGCCTTATCCATCGGCTTGTAAACCCGGATATAATAATCGATCTCCTCATCGGACAATTCTGCAAACGTTACTTCTGTCACAGCTGAAAAACTTCGCTGAGCCCCGGCGGTAGTCAGACAAACTCCGGTTATCACCTGATGGGTCTTGCCGGAAAGCTTCCACAACATTTGCCGTGCATCATCCTCGTTATGAGGCTTGCCCATGACTACACCATCCAACCATACAATGGTATCGGCAGTAATAATCAATTCGTCCGGATGCATGGTATTCCGGTAAGCAGCCGCCTTCTCGCAAGCTATATACAAAGGGATTTCCTCTGCTTTCAATGTATCCGGATAGGTTTCCTCTATGCCGGGTAGTGTTTTTACTTCATATTTTATACCTAAGCCGGATAACAATTCTTTGCGGCGAGGAGAATTGGAAGCAAGGATTATTTTATATTTTTCTAAATTTTCCAACATAACTTTTCTTTATTTCATTACCACCCGAAGGCCTTTTCATGAGCCATCCATTTTCCTTGAGCCTTCAAGACCTGTTCCACCACGTCACGGCCACATCCATATCCCCCGTTACGATGAGAAATATAAACAGCTGTTTCCTTTATCTCAGGTGCCGCATCAGCAGGACAACAAGGCAGCCCACACAAACGCATCACTTCATAATCGGGAATATCATCGCCCATATAGAGTATCTCCTCATCCTGCAATCCATATTTTTCCTTCAAATGGGCATACTCCCGGGTCTTCACCGCAGCAGCCAAATAGACATCTTTGATACCCAGCCCCTCATAACGCTTACGCACCGCCTCGGTATTTCCACCGGTAATGATGGCAACATGCAGCCCGCATTTCACAGCCAACTGCAATGCATACCCATCCTTGATATTAACCGTACGCATGGGTTCACCATTGGGGTGCAAATAAATAGTTTCCGCACTCAATACCCCATCTACATCAAATACCAATGCCTTTATTTTCTTTAAATCATAGTTTATCATACCACTTATGAGTTCTTTCCCTCTTTATTTGCCTGAATGACAGACAAAGGGAGATTATGAATACTTTTACTTATCTTTTCGTACAATTCCTGCAAAGACTCCTCATCCGCCAACATCTCCAAATGTTTGCTTATTACGTTTTCATCGTAGCGTACAGCCGGACCTGTCTGCGCCTGTGTGGGAGAAAGTTCATGTACTTTGCCGGCAGTTTCGTCTATCAGCGGAAGCATCACTTCAAAAGGAATCCCCTGCTTTTCCAGTATATGTGAACTTAATGCATACATATGATTTGCAAAATTACAAGCAAAGACTGCCGCCAGATGCAAATACCTACGTTGCCCGGAAGTCACTTCATACACTTTAGGACTGAGACGAACTGCCACCATACGCAGCAATTCCACTTCTGCCGGAGCAGATGCTTCTATAAAAAAAGGTACAGTATTGAAATCCACTTCACGCTGCTTGCTAAAAGTCTGCATAGGATAAAGTACCCCATAGCGTTTTACCAATCCCTTCCATAAATCCATAGACATACTACCCGCCGTATGTACAAACAAGGCCTGCTCCCTTCCTTTCACCAATACAGGAGCCAATTGTCGCAAAACTGCATCTTTCAGCGCTACAATATACAAATCGGCATCCCGACGTATCTCGTCCGGCACAATTGTGTAGTCTACTGAAAGTCTGGCAGCCAATGCAGAAGCAGATTCCTCTGTACGGCTGTATACCTGCAAGATAAGACACCCCGCCTTTTGTAAAGCAATTCCCAGATGGGTTGCCACATTGCCGGCTCCTATCAGAACTATTTTCATCATCGGGTCGAAACTAAATATAAAATAACTCCCACCAGCAACAAAGCCGCCGGCAACAAATAAGCAGACATCTGTCCCAACAAAGCTATCACCAAACCGATATTCAATATCAGCCATATACCCGCCAATACAATTCCTACTGACTTATCGGCCTTGAACCAAAGGAAAATAACAGCTGCATACAGTAACAGATTGTCTTTCTGCATAACCCATGGCAACCCATGTGAAGCAAATCCTATAAACTTATCGATCAGATAAAGCATCCCCATCACAATGAGAAACACCGCAGAAGCTTTATACGTATCCTTATGATTGACAGCAGCCACGTTTACTTGCCTCCATATTTATTAATGTGAATTTTCTCCCATTGTAAATGCTCCTCATTAAAAGGCTTGCGTTCCATACCCTTATGTCCTACCGCTATAATGGAAACCACCTGCAACTGCAACGGAATATCAAGCAACGTATGCACGTATTCACCCGAGGGCATCCCGGTAGCGGTAAAACGTTCACGCACCTGTATCCAACAACTTCCCAACCCCAAATCTTCTGCCTGCAACTGGATCATTATGGAAGCAATTGACGCATCTTCAATCCAGACATCACTAGCCAACGGATCAGCCATCACAACTACAGCCATAGCAGCATCCGCTAGGAAAGCCGCCCCCATCTCCTTACAATGGGAAAGTTTTTCCAACATATCCTTATCATCTACCACAATAAACTGCCAGCAATTGCTACGTTTAGAAGACGGAGCCATCAAAGCAGCCTTCAACAAAGCAACTACCTCTTCCTGTGTCAACTCTTGATCCGTGAACTTACGCATGCTGCGTCTGTTCTTTATTAAGTCACTAAATTGTTCCATAATATACCCTGTTAATTTATTTTTCTGCACAAATATACAACTAGAATGTGGATTGATAAACAAAAAACAATAAATTTGCAATTAGAGATGCCTGTCAGATTAAGTACATATCGCAAAGGAAATGCCATTCCCCCTCTGCCGGGAACAAACATTTTCCATTCTACCGAGCTGTTTCATGTCTTTGAAATGACCCGGGGATACGAACCTTTGCTTATCGTAGCCTATATAGGAAACCGTCCTGTAGGCAAATTGCTGGCTGTCATCCGGAAGAGTGTGCGCCTGTTTCCCCCCGCAATCATCAAACGATGCGAAATTTATGGCACAGGCGAGTATTTTGATGAAGCACAGAATAAGGAAGACCTGTTCGGGGAAATATTGGAACATCTCACCAACGAAGTATTATGCAAATCGTTCCTCATCGAGTTTCGCAACTTGGAAAATCCGCTATTCGGATACAAAGCCTTCAGAAAGAACAACTATTTCGCCATTAATTGGCTAAGAGTACGTAATTCACTGCACAGTAAAGCTCCTTACGAACGGCTGAGCATGTCTCGCAGAAGACAAATAAACAAAGCTCTGAGAAATGGTGCCATCATGGAAATAGCCGACAATGAGAAAGATATACAAGATTTCTCACGAATGTTGAAAAAAGCCTATTCCTCACAGATAAGAAAACATTTCCCGGACATCGGCTTTTTCCGGTTATTAGCATGGCAGAACCCGGAAAAAGAATTAGCCAAAGTGTTTCTTGTGAAATATAAAGGAAAAATCATCGGTGGTTCTATCTGCCTTTTCTCAAAAGAAAGTGCCTACCTGTGGTTCTCAGGAGGTATGCGGAAAACCTATGCTTTTCTTTACCCCGGTATTCTGGCCGTATGGGCACCTATTACCTATGCTTACGAAAAAGGATATGCACATTTGGAATTCATGGATGCAGGATTACCGTTCAAAAAGCACGGTTACAGGGACTTTGTACTCCGCTTTGGCGGCAAGCAGAGCAGTACACGCCGCTGGTTCCGCTTCAGTTGGAAGTGGCTGAACAAACTCTTGTGCAAATTCTATATTTAACTCATTTTTGTCTTTTTGTCTAAAGTGTTGTGAAGCATCTTGCAAATAAGAAATAAAATTGAAGAAATATTTCTTTATTTAACTCGAAATTACTTTCTTTGTGCAGTTTTATCTGAAAACTTGAGTATAAAACCAAACTATTAAAATTATAAGATCATGAAAATCTCACACATTGAACACCTGGGCATTGCCGTAAAGAGCATTGAAGAGGCCCTGCCGTATTATGAAAACGTATTAGGTCTGAAATGCTACAATATCGAAACAGTAGAGGATCAGAAAGTTAAAACCGCTTTTCTGAAAGTAGGTGATGTTAAAATAGAACTGCTGGAACCTACAAGCCCCGAAAGCACTATCGCAAAGTTCATTGAAAAAAATAATGGCAACGGTGGTATGCATCATTTGGCTTTTGCAGTGGAAGATGGTGTGGCAAATGCGTTAGCCGAAGCTGAAACCACCGGCATCCGTCTCATTGACAAAGCTCCGCGTAAAGGTGCTGAAGGTTTGCAAATTGCTTTTTTACATCCCAAATCAACTTTGGGCGTCCTGACCGAGCTTTGCGAAAAACCATAAAACACGAGATCTGACTATTCACGATTGAAGTCAGTATATTTAGTCTGGTTCAAGCGTAAATAGAATTATTTTTTAATCGTAAATTGTAAAATCATAAGTAAAATGAGCAATCAACTTGAAAAAATAAAAGAGCTTATCGAACGCCGGGCTACAGCACGCATGGGTGGAGGTGATAAAGCAATTGCAAAACAGCATGATAAAGGAAAATATACAGCCCGCGAACGCATAGCCATGCTGCTGGATGAGGGCAGTTTCGAAGAAATGGATATGTTTGTGGAACACAGATGCACCAATTTCGGCATGGAGAAAAAACATTATCCGGGCGACGGTGTAGTAACAGGTTGTGGTACCATAGAAGGACGTTTAGTTTATATCTTTGCACAGGATTTCACTGTTTCTGCCGGTTCTCTTTCAGAAACAATGTCTCTGAAAATATGCAAAGTAATGGATCAAGCCATGAAAATGGGTGCTCCCTGTATCGGTATCAACGACTCAGGTGGCGCACGTATTCAAGAAGGTATCAATGCATTGGCCGGTTATGCTGAAATTTTCCAACGCAATATTCTTGCTTCAGGTGTTATTCCGCAGATCTCAGGTATTTTCGGTCCTTGTGCAGGCGGAGCTGTTTACTCTCCTGCGCTGACAGACTTCACCTTGATGATGGAAGGCACATCATATATGTTCCTTACCGGACCGAAAGTGGTAAAGACTGTTACAGGTGAAGATGTAAGCCAGGAAAACTTAGGTGGTGCAAGCGTTCATTCAACCAAATCCGGTGTTACTCATTTTACTGCCAAGACGGAAGAAGAAGGGTTAGCCATGATCCGCAAATTGTTAAGCTATATTCCTCAGAACAATCTGGAAGAAGCTCCCTATGTAGACTGTACCGATCCTATCGACCGTCTGGAAGACTCTTTGAACGAAATTATCCCCGACAGCCCCAACAAACCATACGATATGTATGAGGTGATCAGCGCCATCGTAGATAATGGTGAGTTTTTGGAAGTCCAACCTCACTACGCTAAAAATATCATCATTGGTTTCGCACGTTTCAACGGCCAGTCTGTAGGTATTGTTGCCAACCAGCCCAAATACCTGGCGGGTGTGCTTGACAGCAATGCGTCACGCAAAGGTGCTCGTTTTGTACGTTTCTGCGACGCTTTCAATATACCTCTTGTTTCATTGGTAGATGTTCCGGGATTCCTTCCGGGTACAGGACAAGAATACAACGGTGTAATCCTCCACGGTGCCAAGTTGCTGTATGCTTACGGCGAAGCGACTGTACCCAAAGTGACAATTACCCTGCGTAAATCATACGGCGGATCTCACATTGTAATGAGCTGTAAACAACTTCGCGGTGATATGAATTATGCATGGCCTACTGCCGAAATCGCCGTTATGGGTGGTGCAGGTGCAGTAGAAGTATTATACGCACGCGAAGCCAAAGAACAGGAAAATCCTGCCGCATTCCTAGCCGAAAAAGAAGCTGAATACACCAAGCTGTTCGCCAATCCTTACAATGCTGCCAAATATGGTTACATTGATGATGTGATTGAACCGCGTAATACCCGTTTCCGCATCATCCGTGCATTGCAACAGTTGCAGACTAAGAAATTAACCAATCCGGCTAAGAAGCATGGTAATATTCCTCTTTAATTAAAAATTAAAAATTGAGAATTGAACATGAAGAAATTAAATATAGGAATATTCCTTTCTTTGCTGCTGATGGTGGGGTTATGTTCTTGTGGAGAACAGAAATCGAACACCAAGCTGGTACTGAATGAAGTGCTGATTGAAAATGAAAGCAATTTCCAGGATGACTACGGAGTACACAGCGCATGGATTGAAATATTCAACAGATCATTTGGTAGCGCAGACCTTGCCGGTTGTTTACTGAAGGTGAGCAGCCAGCCTGGAGATACTGCTACTTATTTTATCCCTAAAGGTGATGTATTGACTTTGGTCAAACCTCGCCAGCACGCTTTATTCTGGGCAGACGGCGAACCCAACCGCGGTACTTTCCACACTAATTTCACACTGAATGCCGCAACCGACAATTGGATTGGATTGTATGATTCAGGCAAAAAATTATTGGATCAGATTATTGTTCCGGCAGGCACATTGCAAGCAAACCAATCATACGCACGTGTCAGCGACGCAGCAAATGAATGGGAGGTGAAAGGTTCCAGCGCAGACAAATATGTGACTCCGAGCACCAATAACAAGACTATCAACAGTCATGCAAAGATGGAAAAATTCGAAGAACACGACGGTAGTGGTATCGGTATGGCCATCTCTGCTATGAGCGTTGTATTCTGCGGTCTTCTTTTACTTTTCATTCTCTTCAAATGTGTAGGTAAGATTTCTGTAAACCTGAGCAAGCGCAATGCCATGAAGGTAAAAGGTATTACCGACAAGCAAGAAGCCAAAGAAAAGAAATTGGGTGAAGCTCCGGGCGAAGTATTCGCCGCTATCGCCATGGCCATGCATGAAATGCAAAGCGATGTACATGACGTGGAAGAAACCGTTCTTACCATTACCCGTGTAAAACGTAGTTATTCACCGTGGAGTTCCAAGATTTATACCTTGCGTGAAACTCCCCACAAAAAGTAAGTCACCAATAAAAAGATAAAATGATGAAAGAATATAAATATAAGATCAACGGTAACGTATACAAAGTTGCCATTGGAGATATAGAAGACAATATCGCTCATGTTGAAGTGAACGGTACTCCTTACAAAGTGGAAATGGAAAAAGCTCCGAAAGCTGTAGTGAAACCGGTAGTTCGTCCTGTATCAACCAGCCCTGCTCCGGCACCAGCTACAGTAGTAAAGCCTGCTGCAACTTCTACAGGTAAATCGGGCGTTAAATCTCCGTTGCCGGGGGTAATCCTTGATATCAAGGTAAATGTGGGTGATACCGTAAAAAAGGGGCAAACCATCATTATCCTTGAAGCTATGAAGATGGAAAATAACATCAATGCAGACAAAGACGGCAAGATCACCGCAATCAATGTAAGTAAAGGAGAATCCGTTCTCGAAGGTACTGACCTTGTAATTATTGAATAATATGGGAGAATTTATCAACTTTTTAGGGAATAACCTAGCTGACTTTTGGACATATACGGGTTTTGCCAATGCTACTGTTGGTCATATCGTAATGATCCTGATAGGTTTATTCTTCATATACCTTGCCGTGGCCAAGGAATTTGAGCCGATGTTGCTCATTCCTATCGGTTTCGGTATCTTGATCGGTAATATTCCTTTCAACATGGAAGCCGGACTGAAAGTCGGCATCTATGAGGAAGGTTCTGTTCTTAATATTTTATATCAAGGAGTTACCTCCGGATGGTATCCACCACTTATCTTTTTAGGTATCGGTGCAATGACGGATTTCTCGGCATTGATTTCAAATCCTAAACTGATGTTGATTGGTGCTGCCGCACAGTTTGGTATTTTCGGTGCATACATGATTGCATTGGCAATGGGCTTTGATCCGATGCAGGCTGGTGCTATCGGCATCATCGGTGGTGCGGACGGTCCGACAGCAATCTTCCTTTCATCCAAACTGGCGCCTAACCTGATGGGAGCTATTGCGGTATCTGCCTATTCATACATGGCATTGGTACCGGTTATCCAGCCGCCTATCATGCGTCTGCTCACTACCAAGCACGAACGTTTGATCCGTATGAAACCACCACGCGTCGTTTCTCATACAGAAAAAGTAATGTTCCCTATCATTGGTTTGTTGCTTACTTGTTTTCTGGTTCCGTCGGGTCTGCCTCTATTGGGTATGCTTTTCTTTGGTAACTTATTGAAAGAAAGCGGTGTAACCCGTCGCTTGGCAGAAACTGCCCGCGGTCCGCTGATTGATACCATTACCATCTTATTAGGATTGACAGTAGGTGCTTCCACGCAAGCTTCAGAATTCCTTACCATTGATTCGATTTTGATTTTCGCGCTGGGTGCATTGTCATTCATCATTGCTACCGCTTCGGGAGTTATCTTCGTAAAGATATTCAACTTGGTATTAGGTAAGGATAACAAAATCAATCCGCTTATCGGTAATGCCGGTGTATCTGCTGTTCCTGACTCGGCACGTATCTCTCAGGTTATCGGTCTGGAATATGATCCTACCAACTACTTGCTGATGCATGCCATGGGTCCCAACGTAGCCGGTGTAATCGGTTCTGCCGTAGCTGCCGGTATTTTACTTGGGTTCTTGATGTAATTCATTGAACAACAATAAATAAAATCCTCTTCAACTAATATGTGGAAGAGGATTTTTTATTGATATAGATTAAGAAATGAATGATTTATTATGATTTTTGAACGATTAGTTATATAAGATATGCTGAAAAACATATAAATTTGCCGCCGTAAAACCAAACTAAATTAAACGAAAATGGAAAAGAAAACAGTTAAGTACCATATTCCCCAACACGGAATATATATGTACGCACGTACTAATTCTGGGAAAACTGAACTCATTGTCCTAAACAGCACCGATGCCGAACAAGTGGTGGCAAATGACCACTACCGCATAATGACAAATGATTCAAAAAGCGGTAAAGAACTTATCAGTGGCAAAAAAATTGACCTTACCAAAAATATGACAGTCGGTGCACGTCAATCATTGATTATTGAATTATAATTGTTTTTTTAAGGTAAGAAGGTAAAATGAGAAAGTAAGAATAAAGGCGGCTTTTATTAAAGGGCCGCCTTTATTTATATCTCTGTCCACCTCTTTTATTTACGTGAAACAATTGTCCCTGTAGCTTGATTAGTAGGCATAACCAACATTTCTGCAATCTGCATATATTCCGGTACGGAAGCTGCAAAATAAACCGTTTCCGCAATATCATCTCCCGTCAATGGACGAATGCCTTTATATACATTATCTGCCTTTTCCTTATCTCCCCGGAAACGAACAACTGAAAAATTTGTTTCCACCAGCCCCGGTTTGATATTAGTCACTCTCAATGGAGTATCAACTAAATCTATACGCAGTCCATCCGATAAAGCTTTCACAGCAGCCTTTGTAGCACAATACACACTACCTCCCGGATAAGCAGCATCTCCGGCAATAGAACCAATATTAATAATATGTCCTCGTTTACGTTCCACCATTCCCGGTACGATCAGGCGTGTCATTGCCAGCAAAGCCTTAATATTAGTATCTATGACAATATCCCACTCATCCAGACTGCCTTCCTGTTCTTTATCCGTACCGATAACCAACCCAGCATTATTCACCAATATATCAATGGATTGCCATTCCTTGGGCAATGATTCCAAAGCAGACGTTGCCGCTTTACGGTCGCGCACGTCAAAAGGAAGCAAATATATTTTCGCACCATATTGCTTTTCTAATTCTTCTTTCAATGCACTCAGTTTATTTACGTTACGGGCATTTAAAATCAAACTTGCTCCCTGTGAAGCAAACTTGCGAGCGCATCCGGCACCGATACCGCTGGAAGCTCCTGTGATAAAAACAATCTTATCCATTTTATTATTTCGATTTATTAAAGAACTTACTGAAAAATAGTATTTGATAGTCTATGGCATTATTCCAATACCTGCCTGTATGCCCACCCGGACGGATGATAAAGTCATGATTTATTTTCTTCTTCAACAGTTTTTCGTGTACAGCCTTATTCACTTCCAGAAAAAAATCATCACAACCGCAATCTATTATAACAGCCAAATCACCATTCTTTATCTTATCCAACTGATTAATTACCGTATGTTCGTCCCATCTCTGCTTGTTGCTCGCTTCTTCACCTAATTGCTTCTTCATCTCCCAATTATTGGGAAACGGACGGATATCTAAACCTCCACTCATACTACCTCCTCCTCCAAAGACATCTTTATGACGGATGGATAACCATAAACTTCCATGACCACCCATACTTAACCCGGTGACAGCACGTCCCCCTCTCTCCGCTTTCGTAGTAAAATTCTTATCAATATAGTTCACCAATTCTTTTGACACGAATGTTTCATAACGGTACTCCTTGTTCAAAGGGCTGTCCCAATACCAACTGTTCTTCCCGTCCGGACAAACAAAAATGATTCCTTCCTTATCAGCTATCCGAGGTAATTCCGGTTTTATCCCGAGCCATGTTCCCGCATTGCCCCCATATCCGTGAAGCAGATAAAGTACGGGACATTTTTCACCTGCCATGGCTTTATCCGGACAGATGGTAATTACCTGAACCTCTTTATTCATTGCATCGCTATGTACCGACAAAGTATCCACCTTAGCTGCCTGCATTCCTACAGACAAACACCAGCTTCCTATCAAAAAAGCCCAATATCGTTTTTTCATGTATATAAAAAATTACCCGATGTAAAGGTACAATATAATTTGCAATTTAGTTGCATCTTCTTTCCGCTATCTTTGTTGTCATAAATAAAAAGAAACAATGAAAAAAATAAAATTAGAATCAGTTTTCAATGAATTCACTTTAATGGGAATAGCTGTATCAGGGGCATTCTATCTAGGAGAATACTGGGAAGGTATTGCCGTTATTCTGTTCTATCTCATAGGTGAATGGTTCCAACACAAAGCTGTACACAAAGCACGCAGCGACATCAAAGCATTATTGGATGTACGTCCCGAAACAGCCACTGTAATATATAACAACACATATAAAATAACAGTACCGGAAAAAGTACAGCCAGGAGAAACCATTGAAGTAAAAGTTGGAGAAAAAGTACCTCTAGACGGATTTTTGCTGGAAGATTCCGCTTCATTTAATACGGCCGCCCTAACCGGAGAAAGTGTTCCCCGGACTCTATATAAACAAGAAGAAGTTTTAGCAGGAATGATCGCTTCAGATAAAGTGGTACGGATCAAAGTAAACAAACCGTATGATCAAAGTACGTTAGCACGTATCCTCACTTTAGTACAAGATGCAGCAGAAAGAAAAGCCCCTGCCGAATTATTTATCCGCCGTTTTGCACGAATTTATACACCGATAGTGACAGGACTGGCGATACTAGTTGTCATACTCCCCTATTTATACTCTCTGATAAAACCTGAATTCATTTTTGTTTTTGATGATTGGTTCTATCGGGCTTTAGTATTCCTAGTCATATCATGTCCTTGCGCATTAGTGGTCAGCATTCCATTAGGATACTTTGGAGGTATTGGTGCCGCATCTCACAAAGGGATTCTTTTCAAAGGGGGTAATTATCTAGATGCCATAACCCAAATAAACACCGTAGTATTCGATAAAACCGGAACACTCACCCAAGGTGTATTCAGTGTCCAGGCAATATCGGCAGCCAAAGGTGTTTCGCAAAAAGAACTGCTTCAACTTATCGCCTCTATAGAGAGTTTCAGCAATCATCCTATCGCAAAAGCCATTGTCAAATATGCAGAAGAACAAAGTATATCCCTTAACTCGTCACTGAAAATAACCGAATTTGCCGGATATGGAATAAAAGCCGTAACAAACGGTAAAGAAGTATATGTAGGAAATGCACGGTTATTATCAAAATACGGCATCTCTTTTCCCTATGAAATCAGCGACATGACAGAAACAATCGTGTTATGTGCAATGGAAAACAAATATTTGGGATATCTTTCATTGGCGGATACACCAAAACCAGATGCTGTACAAGCCATCCGCGAACTGAAAGACTTAAATATTAATAATATTCAAATATTATCGGGAGACAAACAGACAATTGTTTCTAATTTAGCCGAAAAGATAGCTGTCACACAGGCTTTCGGCGATTTGCTACCCGAAGGTAAGGTAGCACATTTAGAACAATTAAAAGCAAATTCTGAAAATCGTGTAGCTTTTGTAGGAGACGGTATCAATGATACTCCCGTACTGGCACTCAGCGATGTTGGGATTGCCATGGGTGGCCTAGGATGTGACGCTGCTATAGAAACTGCGGATGTAGTGATACAAACAGACCAACCCAGTAAAGTGGCGGAAGCTATAAAAATAGGGAAACAGACCCATCGCATCGTATGGCAAAATATATCAATGGCATTCGGAGTGAAATTGTTAGTATTGCTATTGGGAGCCGGCGGAATGGCCACTATGTGGGAAGCCATATTTGCAGATGTAGGCGTAGCTTTACTCGCCATTTTTAATGCAATGAGAATACAGAAATGGAAAGAATAAAATGATTTGACCTATGAATGAAACAATCTATTTAAAAAAACTGGAACAGCGGGAAATCAAACCGACAGCCATACGTCTGCTTATTCTAAAAACCATGATGCAGCACAAAGAAGCATTTTCACTGTTGGATTTGGAAAACGAATTGGATACGGTAGACAAATCAACCATCTACCGCACCATAACCCTTTTTTTAGCCCATCATCTGATTCATGGCATTGATGACGGTACAGGATCGTTAAAATATGCAGTTTGCAGCAATGATTGCAATTGTGAGGTAGACGACCTCCACACTCACTTCTACTGTGAGAACTGTCACCGCACGTTTTGTATGAAAAGTATCCACGTGCCCATCGTGACACTACCTCCCGGATTCACCGTACAAAGTATCAATTATGTCCTGAAAGGTCTATGTTCGGAATGCTCTCATCAGCATATATAACTATTGCCAGAAAAGGAAATCAACCCCAAAGCCCAGTTGATATAATCCAATGCAGGCATCCGAATTTACTGATCGGATGCCATTCATCTAATTGTCTGTTATTCAAAGCTGTAATATTTTCTTATATAGTATCCGCCCTTTTAATGAACATCAATCAAGAAATACAGTATTTTTATTTGGGAGCAAGAAACTTCTTAGTCAGCCATTTTCTCACAGGCTCATCATACAGTTTCAGACACAGGCAAGCCAAAATGACACTCAAAACAAAAACACCCACGGCTACATACCAAGTTTCTCCCAATGTATAAAGTTTATTCTCAATCAACCATGCGTAGAACAAATACATCAACGGATAATGTACTACATAAACCGGATAGGATATATCTCCCAAGAACTTGCATATCTTTGTAGACTGCTTATCCGTAGTAGTACCCGACGCCCCCAGCCACACAAGAAAAGGAAAAACCACAATTACACAAAAAGCTTCATAAATACCATTCATGCAAATCGGCTCCAATCCTTCCAGATAAGGAACCGAGAACAGCGCAATCAGTATAATAGTACATATCCAAAACGCCCCATTCACCTTCATAGGCTTGAAGTTACGCGACATCAACATACCCAATGAAAATGGGAAAAGCATACGCAAAGTTCCACCTAAGAAATTCACTCCGTCGAGTGTCCATCCCACTCCCATATTCCCATAACCAGACACATTGAAAACAGCGAATGACGCTAATGCCATACCCAGCATCACAACCAGCACAGCCAATGCTTTATTAGATAACCGACGAATGAACAACGCATAAAGAATATTACCTATATACTCAAAAAACAGGGACCAGCAAGGTCCGTTCAACGGAAACATCTCACCATTACCACGAACTTCATATCCCACACCCGGCATGGCAGGAATAAAGAATATTGTACAAAGTAAAGACAACATAATCATGGAAATAGCGACATGCGTTCCATCCCATTGCACACAACCCTGAATACAGAACGTAATAGCTCCCAAAACAGCACCCATAATTACCATCGGATGAAGACGGATCAAACGGCGTTTGAAAAAGTCTTTCATAGTGAAATTCTTCCCCCAACGGTCATCATACGCATAACCGATAACAAAACCCGAAAGAATAAAAAAGAAATCCACAGCAAGATATCCGTGGTTGAGAGTTTCGATATTGCCGGCACTAGCAAAAGCAAAACCTTCAAATACATGATACCATATTACCATAAGAGCAGCAACTCCTCTCAATCCATCAAGAAGATCATAATGAGGCTTTGTATCAGTAAATGCTGCAGAAGAGATTTTTTCCATAATAAATTAATAGATTTAATAATTGATTCTTTTTAACTGTTACTAATAATGCTGCAAAGTTACACAACTTAAAGGCTTTTAAATTTGTCCTATGACAAAAAATCAGCAATACATAAATTATTTCTTAGCTCGGAGACGACTAAGTGTGGGAAGTGTTATACCCAAATAAGATGCAATATACCTTAACTTCACCCGTTGGCATATCTGAGGAAACTGTTGTTTAAACTCCTCATATCTTTCCTTTGCTGGCAAAGTCAGCCGTTCTTTGTGAGAACGATGCAAACGCCTGTACTCATTTTGATGAATAATCCTCCCCCAATTAGCCAATTCAATATTAGTCTGAAACAGTCTGGTTAAATCAGCTAATGATATTTTGTAAACAACTACATCTTCAAGCGTTTCCACAAATTCCTCGCTCGGCTTATTATAGTACAACTCGTCCATACTGAAAACAATACCTCCTTCCCATGAAAAGGAGGTTGTTATTTCTTCTCCATTTACAAGCCAGAAAGAACGTGTCATTCCTTTTTCTATGAAATAAGCTGATTTACAAAATGTATTCTCCTTTATTAACTGATATTTCTTAGGGAAACGACATAAAATCATACATTTTTTCAGTTCTTGTATCGTATCTTCAGAAACCGGACACAAAGAGAGCATATTATCTATAATGTTTGTCATAAAACCGTAGTCCATTTAAAATACATATAAACACACCCGATATAAACACGGGATATACCTTTTTTTTCTTTTCTTTTCAGCCAAAAGTACAAATATATATTGGAAAACGACATCATTTTTCCAAATAATCGGAGTTTCCAAGACCACTCCATACAAGAATGTCCATATACCTCTTTTATTTATTACTTTTTGTTCAAATTACAAAGATAAAGCATTAAAATGCCAACCAGACTTTTAAAACATCCCATCGCTTAATGCACCACTCTAAAAGAATTTCAATAGCCTCCAAATCACTTTTCATATAATCTATCAGAAATTTCATACCAAGAAACCCCCAAAGAAATACCAAAGAATTGAACATTTTTTATGAAAAACAGCCCTTGACATATTAGCGGATGCAGGCTATTTTTGCATTTTAACAATTATAACCCTTAAAACAAAAAACATTTACTTTGCAGTATGAAGTATTTATTATCGGAAGAATAAATTCTTAATTAATAATCTGCTACTGCTTTAACCAACAAGTCCAATCACATGAAAAAAATTATAACATTACTTTTAATATTGTTGTTTGCCACAAAAAGCACTTTCTCCCAATCGCCAAACAATATAGAGAAGTTCGTCGTAGTCAGTGTAAATGATAAAGATAGTATTTTAAACAAAATAAAAATGTCTGCTCCCCAATTCTACAACATCGGAAAAGGTAAACGTATAGAGGTAAAAGTATGCAATGAAGACAGCATACAAATAAGAAGAGTACGCTGTCTTTTATATTATTCCAACTCCGGCAAGAAAGAATGTATAGGAAAAATATGGATTTCTCCTCTTATTGGCTACGAAACCTGCTATTTTTGCATGAACGTGGATATCCCCCTAACAAAAGATGAATGGCATAAACTAACTTTCCGAATAAAGAGAGGAAAAAATTATAAAGATTACAAATTCTTGAAACAGCAAGTACAAGAATAAAATATTTGATAATAAGAGAGAGATTGACAAGAATAAGAACAAGTAAGAATTGTTTTTATTTTAAGTTTCAGCCTTAAAATAAATCTAGATTTATTTCACACCATTCTGATTATTTGTATATTTGTCTCTTGATAATAAAATTATGCAATTTATTAATTTACAAAAACGATGAGCTATATCCAAAACAATCTACAAGCTGGTGAAGAAATTAAATACAAAGCAGATATTCACTGGTATATATTTGCATATCCGGTAATACTACTATTATTAAGCGCCTTCTTTTCTTCCGCACAAACCGGATTATTCTATTATGTCAGCATATTTCTATTGTTGTCAGGATTATTCCAATTGATAAAAAGAATTCTTCTTAAGATGGGAGCTGAATATGTTGTCACAAACAAGAAAGTCATTCTAAAATCCGGTATTTTAAACCGGGATGCCCTTGAATTGGTTTTAAACAAATGCGAAGGAATACGGATTAATCAAAGCCTCATGGGACGTATGCTCGGTTTTGGTTCTATTGTAGTTACTACAGGCGGGGTCACCAACAAATTTGACTTTATCACCAATCCTATAAAGTTCAGAAACGAAATCAATGCACAAATTCAATAAGAATAAGTGAAAAGCATTTAAAGAAATACAAAGAGAACGGGTATAAACACGCTTTTGCACATACATCCATACAAGGCTATACCTACGTACGTACGAGCTTATGCGTATGTATATGTAAAATGCCTCAGTCCAGAATAAAATTCCATATCAAAGACAAGGGCGTTTTAAAAAAAGATCAAGAGCTTTTTAAAAAAGATAACCGCCTTTTTTTAAAAGAACAAGAGCTTTTTTTAAAATGTCTTGTTCTTTTTTACCGCTGCCGCGAATCCGTAAGCTATCATTTCGTGGAAGTTTCCTCTTTCATGCGCATTTCTTACGAGGAAAAGGCTTGAAAACGCCCTACTTTATACCAGGCAGGAACTGTCTATAAAAAAGAATATATGGCTGACAGCAAGCATATTATGTGAAAATCAACTTCAAAACGTAGTGAGGGCATGAGAGTATAAGTGAGAGCAATTTTTTTTACCATTATCATATAAGTCATTCATAATAAATCCATTATACATACAGTGAGGGCATGAGGGTATAAATACCCCGAACTTTCTAATGAAAAAATATGCTTATTTTTGCTATGCACCAAAAACAAAAATCCCCCGTAAAGTATTAATTTACAGGGGATTTTCTTTGTTTTTCAATTCTTTCCAGCGGAGAGACAGGGATTCGAACCCCGGGTACCTCGCAGTACAACGGTTTTCAAGACCGCCGCAATCGACCACTCTGCCACCTCTCCAAGACTCCTTTTCAGAAATACTTTCCGTTGAAAGCGCTGCAAAGGTACGACTTTATTTTAAATAAGCAAATAGTTTACCAGTTTTTTTGCTATAAAATTTTCAAATCGTATTTTTGCATACGAATAATAAACGAAAGAAATAAATCATGATATACCCTCAGAATTTCGAACAGAAAATAGGTTTCGATTCCATCCGTCATTTACTAAAAGAGAAATGTCTCAGCACATTAGGTCAAGAAAGAGTAGATGAAATGAACTTCTCAGAATCCTTTAAGGATATTAATGAATGGCTGGAACAGGTGATGGAATTCATACGCATCATACAAGAGGAAGACAGTTTTCCCGACCAATATTTTTTTGATGTACGCCCATCACTAAAACGTATCCGTGTAGAAGGTATGTATTTGGATGAGCAAGAACTGTTTGATTTACGCCGTTCTTTAGAAACAATTCGTGATATCATCCATTTTCTGACACTGACCCCGAATGACGAAGAACAAGAAAACTCCCCCTACCCTGCCCTACAAAAACTGGCAGGAGATATTATCGTGTTTCCTCAACTCATTACGCGTATAAACAACATCTTAGACAAATTCGGAAAAATCAAAGACAACGCTTCTTCCGAATTATTACGCATCCGCAGAGAGTTGGCCTCGACAGCCGGAAGCATATCACGCAGTTTGAATGCAATTCTACGCAACGCTCAAGCAGAAGGTTATGTTGATAAAGATGTAACTCCTACCATGCGTGACGGAAGACTCGTCATCCCTGTCGCACCGGGATTAAAACGGAAAATCAAGGGAATTGTACACGATGAATCATCCACCGGCAAAACAGTTTTCATAGAACCGGCCGAAGTAGTGGAAGCAAACAATAGAATACGGGAATTGGAAGGAGAAGAACGCCGGGAAATCATCCGTATCCTGATAGATTTCTCTATCATAATCCGCCCACAGGTCCCCGCCATCCTCCAGTCATACGAGTTTTTGGCAGAAATTGATTTCATCCGTGCCAAAGCCCATTTTTCCATTCAGACGAACGCCACCAAACCATCATTGGAAGACAAACAGATTTTGGACTGGACCATGGCCATACACCCACTATTGCAACTCTCGCTGGCCAAGCATAATAAAAAGGTTGTTCCTCTAGATATAGAACTAACTAAAAATCAACGCATTCTAATTATATCCGGACCGAATGCCGGAGGTAAATCCGTTTGTCTGAAGACTGTGGGATTACTACAATATATGTTACAATGTGGTATGCCGGTTCCGATGCATGAACGTAGCCATGCCGGATTATTCGGCAGTATCTTTATAGACATAGGTGACGAACAAAGTATCGAAGACGATCTGAGTACCTACTCCTCACACCTTACCAACATGAAAACAATGATGAAAAGCTGTAACGAACGCAGCCTTATCCTCATTGATGAATTCGGCGGAGGTACAGAACCACAAATTGGAGGAGCCATAGCTGAAGCTGTGTTGAAACGTTTCAATGAAAAGGGCACATTCGGCGTTATCACCACTCATTATCAAAATTTGAAACATTTTGCCGAAGATCACGAAGGAGTGGTTAATGGTGCCATGTTATATGACAGGCATTTAATGCAAGCTTTATTCCAATTACAAATAGGAAATCCGGGAAGTTCATTTGCAGTAGAAATAGCTAGGAAAATAGGTTTACCGGAAGAAGTTATAGCCGACGCATCCGAAATTGTAGGGAGTGAATATATCAATGCTGATAAATATCTACAAGATATCGTACGTGACAAACGTTATTGGGAAACTAAGCGTCAGAACATCCGCAAACGAGAAAAACAGATGGAAGAAACCATCGCCAAATACGAAGAAGAACTACAGGAACTGGAGAAAAGTCGTAAAGAGATTTTGCGAAAGGCCAAAGAAGATGCGGAAAAATTGATACAGGAATCAAATGCCCGAATTGAAAATACCATCCGTATCATCAAGGAAGCACAAGCCGACAAAGAACGTACACAATCGGCACGTCAGGAACTGACTGATTTTAAAAATCAGATAGAAGATATCGAGAAAAAGAACAAGGAAGATGAAATCATCCGGAAAATGGAAAAACTCCGTGAAAAACAAGAGCGGAAAAAAAACAAAAAGGATAAAGCCAAGACGGAATCTTCCCAACTGTCAATGCCCAAAGAACAGCCTATCACTGTAGGTAGCACTGTAAAGATCAAAGGTCAATCCAGTGTCGGAGAAGTACTAGGAATTAATGGCAAAAATGCAATAGTTATGTTCGGAATGATAAAAACCAATGTAAAACTGGATAAGCTGGAACGTAGCACACCAATACAGCCCACCCAGAAAACAATGGTAAAAAGTACCTTCGTCAGCAGTGAAACACAAGATCGGGTATATGAAAAGAAACTAAATTTCAAACAAGATATTGATGTACGCGGTATGCGTGGCGATGAAGCGATACAGGCAGTAACTTATTTTATCGATGATGCCATACTATTGGGAATAGACCGTGTACGTATCCTTCACGGAACAGGTACAGGCATACTGCGCACCCTGATTCGCAGCTATTTGGGAAGTGTTCCAGGAGTAGCACACTATCAAGACGAACACGTACAATTTGGTGGGGCAGGTATTACTGTAGTAGACTTAAAATAATATTTTAATAGAATAAGAGGCTGTTTTTAATTAATTTTCTCTATATTCGCACTAAAATTAGAGAAAATTAAAAGCAAAGGTGGCAGCGGGAACTTCTCATACAACTATAAGTATTAAGCTTAATGAGCAAGGGTTTCATGATATTTTCAATAAATATTATGTAACTCTATGCTTATTTGCCAATCAATATACAGAAAACCAAGAAACTTCAGCAGATATTGTACAAGATTCATTTGCCAAACTATGGCAAATAAGAGAAGATTTTTTTTATCTGCATCAGGTAAAAGCATTTTTATATACAGCTGTACGCAATAAAGCACTCAACGAACTGGAGCATTCAAAAGTAGTATATGAATACGCTCAAAATGTCATCGAAAAGAAAAAGGATTCCTTTTTTCACGATGCAATCGTTGAAGAGGAAACTTATCGTATCGTTTCTGAAGCCATAAATAAATTACCTGACCAAATGAAAGCCATTATGCAACTATCTCTGGAAGGGAAAAAAAACGCAGAAATAGCAGACAGACTAAACATATCTACAGAAACAGTCCATACATTAAAGAAAATAGCCTACAAGAAACTCAGAGAGAATTTGAAAGACTACTATTACTTCCTCTTGTTCTTTATATAAAAAGACATTAATTTGTTTTTTTTCAAAAAAAGTCGTTTTATTATTCACCCGAATTTCAAACAGACCTGTTTTATTATAAAAGAGATAAAAAACAGGTCAAAATATGATAAAACAAGATTTCTATATAGCCAACCTCATAGCAAGGTATCTGTCGGAAGAAATAACCCCGGAAGAAACAATAAAACTAACTGCTTGGAGAGAAGAATCTACAGCGCACGAGATTTTATTCAAGAAAATTTGTAATGAAGAAAACCAAAAGCAACATTTCCGGAAAAATACGGCATTCAATCCTTCATCCGGATGGAAAGAAGTGGAAAAGCGAATCAAAAGAAATAATAACAGAAGCAGATATATCAAAATAGTAAGTTATGCCGCAATCATTCTGTTACCTGTCCTTTTTGTAAGTATTTCCATGAAATTCACCTCGCCCGTTTCTCTTTCGGACAAACAGTTCATCGCACAATCCATTCTACCTGGGGAATCCAAAGCTATTCTGACATTGGAGGACGGCCAGACAATCCATATAAATAAAGAAACAGAGAGTCTGCTTGAGAAAATAGACGGAGCCCGAGTCCACATGGACTCTACAATGCTGAATTACCAAGTAACATCAAAAACAGCTAAAAAAAACAAGCCTGTATATAATAAAGTGGAAACTCCACGAGGTGGAGAATATGCTCTATTGTTAAGTGATGGAACAAAAGTGCATCTGAACGCAATGACCAGTCTCCGCTTTCCTGTGACATTTGATAACGGTCCACGCAAAGTAGAACTGGAAGGCGAGGCCTATTTTGAAGTCTGCAAAACAGGGCAACCATTTATAGTATGCACTCAAGGCATGCAAGTAGAAGTGTTGGGAACCACATTCAACATCTCTGCTTATCCACAGGAAGAGTATCAGACAACTTTGGTAAACGGTTCTGTCAAAGTAAATACAGAAACTGGAGAAAGCTGTATTTTAAAGCCTTCCCAGCAAGCTACCATCAGCCTCGGAAACAGCAGCATACAGATACGCATGGTAGATGCCGGATTTTATACTTCATGGATAAAAGGAAAAATTCATTTCAAAGACCAGCGATTGGAAGATATCATGAAAATACTATCACGCTGGTATGACATGGAAGTAATTTTTGCCAATGAGAAAATAAAAGACCTACGCTTTGGATGCAATGTAGATCGGTATTCGGAAATCACTCCATTTGTACGTTTGTTGGAAGAGACTCAAAAAGTACACGTAAAAGTCAATAACAAAACAATCACATTCTATAACTAATAAAAATGATGTATTATGGACAAAAAACACAACTACACCAATCACGGTAAAAGTAGTAAACGTTTGTGGATTACGTTCCTATTTTTCTGTATCATTACCACAGGTTTTATGCAGGCTGCCAACAAAGTGTTTGCACAAGCCACTGTCACAGCCTCATTCAAGAATGCCACGTTGAGTGAAATTCTTTGGGAAATCCAAAGACAAACCGACTTTACTTTTGTATACAGCACCAATGATGTAAAACAAATAAAAGTCCAAAACCTAAATGTAAATAACGAAAAAATAGCCAATGTGCTTGATAAATGTCTTATGAATAGCGGTTTGACCTATTCAGTTCACAACGGCGTTATTGCTATCAAGCAAATTGAAGAAAAAGAGTCTGCTGTTCCTCAACAGAAAACAACATTAACCGGTACAGTACTGGATGAGACGGGAGAACCTATTATTGGAGCGAATATCTTAGTCAAAGGTACTACGAATGGAACTACTACAGATTTGGACGGGCACTTCTCATTAGATGTAGACCGTATACCTGCCACTTTGATTATCTCCTATATAGGTTATGGCAAGCAGGAAATTAAAGCCACTGCCGGAAAGATACTGAAAGTAGTCATGGCTCCTGATAATAATGTTATGGAAGAAGTGGTTGTTACCGGTTATGGTACTTTCAAGAAGTCGGCATACGCAGGGTCTGCTTCTACTGTGAAGGCTGATAAAATGAAAGATATTCCGGCTGTTTCATTCAAAGATTTACTACAAGGTAATGCACCCGGGGTACAATTCAGTTCATCGTCAGGTCAACCAGGAGCTTCTTCCTCTTTGAATATTCGCGGTATGGGATCTTTTAATGCCAGTAATTCTCCATTATACGTAATTGACGGAATTCCTATGCGTTCAGGTTCTATCAATACGATGAGTTCAGATGCAGGTCTTGACATTATGTCAACTATCAATAGCTCTGATATTGAAAACATAACAATCATTAAAGATGCCGCTGCCGCCTCTCTCTACGGTTCACGTGCTGCCAATGGTGTAGTACTTATTACTACTAAAAAAGGTAAAAGTGGAAAGCCACAAATTTCATTCAAAGCAGATTGGGGTAGTTCTGATTTCGCAATGGATTATCGTCCTGTTATGGGGGGAGAAGAACGCCGCGAATATATTTATAACGGTCTAGTAGCCGGTGCGTTAAGAGACGGAAATAGTCACGACGAAGCCATAGCATATGCTAATGAAAATATTGACGATTATGCTCCTGTTCCTTGGTGTGGATATGTCGATTGGGATGATATCATGTTCAAAAAAGGAAATCACCAGACTTATGAAGCCTCCATTTCTGGTGGAACAGACAAATTCAAATATTATTCATCTATCTCTTACCTAAAACAAGAAGGTATTGCTATCAACTCCGGTTTAGAACGTATCAGCGGACGTTTAAATGTAGATTATCAAGCAACTGATAAATTAAAATTAGGGGCAAATATGTTATTTGCTACCGTTAATCAAGATGTATATGGTGAAGGTACCTCCTACACTTCTCCTTTCTATTCATCACGTAACGCTGTTGTCCCCTCAGACACACCATACAATGAAGATGGAAGCTGGAACCGCGATTTTATCCGCAACGGTGATCGTAATCCACTATTATCTGCAACTTACGACTATCAACGTGAATATGTTAATCGTGCTTTCAACACTATTTATGGCGAATATGAATTTATTAAAAACTTAAAATTCAAATCAACATTCAGCTATGACTACACCAACACTAAAGGCAAGGATTGGAGTGATCCCCGCACTTCCAATGGTGAGGATGTAAATGGCGGCATGAGCAAAAAATTCTACGAATACAAGAAAATGGTATGGGCAAACCAACTGAGTTATAAGTTTAATATAGCCAACGATCACCATTTTGACGCATTGGTAGGTTATGAAATTGATGACCAATATCGTGACTATCTGTCAGGGTATGCAACTAATTTCGCTACAGCAGACAAAGATGAAATAAGCAATGGTATGAAAACCGAATCCGTTGGTGGCAGCTCTACCAGAACCCGCATGGTATCTTATCTGACACGTGTAAACTATGACTATAAAAATAAATATTATCTAGGTGGTAGTTTCCGTACTGACGGTAGTTCCCGTTTGCATAAAGACAGCCGTTGGGGTAGTTTCTGGTCAGTATCTGCCGCATGGCGTATGATTGAAGAGGAATTCATGAATCCGGCCAAAGGTTGGCTGACCGATTTGAAAATACGCGCATCTTATGGTGTCAATGGCACACTTCCATCTGACTATTTCGGATATATGGGTTTGAGTAGTTTAACCAATGGTTATTTGGAACAACCGGGTATTATCCAATCACAAATCAAAAATACAGATTTAAAATGGGAAACCAATTACAACCTTAACTTAGGTCTGGATTTCAGTTTGTTCAATCGTATAAACGCAACTTTGGAATACTACACTCGTACTACTAAAAATTTGTTGATGGATCGTCCTATCTCTATGACAACAGGTTTCGGCAGCTATCTTATGAATATTGGTGAAGTAAAAAATAAGGGAGTGGAATTGGAAATCAGTTCGACCAATATAAAGACTAAAGATTTCTCTTGGAATACCACTTTCAACATCTCGCACAACAAAAATGAAATTGTGACATTGGATGGCATGCAAACAGAAATTATCAGTGGTACCCAAATACGGAAAGTAGGAAAATCATACCGTACATTTTATATGATAGAGTTCGCAGGGATCAATCCCGAAACAGGCGCTCCCCAATTCTATACCAATGATTTGGACGAAAACGGCAACTATATAAAAGAGATTACAGAAAAATATAGTGAAGCCAATGCTATTGTATTAGATAAGCATGCAGAGCCTAATGTTATCGGAGGTTTATCAAATACATTACGCTATAAATGGTTCGACTTAAACTTCATGTTCTCTTACCAATTTGGCGGTTATTCTTATGACAATTGGGCACAAAAAACAGAGCATGGTGGTAACGACCTAGAAGCAAATATACCAACCTATTATCGCGATAGTTGGAAACAACCTGGTGATATCACAAAATATGAACTATTTATTGAAAGTCCTGATGTAGCGATGAACAAATCCACTACTACTCGCAGGTTACACAGTTCTGACTTCATCCGCCTGAAAACATTAACTTTTGGAATAACTCTGCCCCAAGTATGGACACAAAAAATAGGAGTTAACAATGTACGTGTATATGCTTCCGCAAACAACCTTTGGACATGGGCTGCTTATGATTATTATGATCCTGAAGCTGTCAGTGGTGGTAGTGCCATCTGGGGAACTCCTCCTTTGAAGACTGTAACCTTTGGTCTAAGCGTTAATTTCTAACCCATTAAAAACTTGAATTATGAAAGTATTTAAATATTTATTTATCAGTTCCATTATGTTTGCCGTCACTTCGTGCGGAAATGACTGGCTAGATCTAGCCCCCTCCACACAAGTGGATACAGAAACCAGTATCAATGTTTTGTCAGATATTGAATTCACATTGAACGGAATCTACAGCACAATGCAAAGTTCAGATGCATACTCCGGCCGTCTGGTATATTATGGAGATGTAACTGGAGATGACATGCAGGCTGTAAGTTCAACGAAACGAACCGGTAATTATTACCGTTTCAATTTTACTAAAGACAATGGTCCCAGCAGTCATTGGTCATATCTGTACTCTATTATCCAGAACTGTAATCTGATTCTAATGAATGTTGATAAACTATCTATAGATGAAGATGAAACCGAATATAAAAATGATTTGAAAGGCCAGGCATTAGCCATCCGTGGTATGGCACTATTCGACCTGACACGTATTTTTGGTTATCCCTACCTAAAAGATAACGGAGCTTCATTAGGCGTGCCCATTGTGAAAGAGTTATCAACTATAGACAGTAAACCCGCACGAAATACAGTAGCCGAATGTTATACGGAAATTATTTCCGACCTCAAAAACAGTACAGAGCTGCTGAGCGGTGATTTTAATAAAGGAAAAGTAAACAGATGGGCTGCTATGACATTGTTGAGCCGAGTATATTTATATAAAGGAGAATACAATGAAGCATTGACCATGGCTGAAAATGCAATAAAGGGTGCAGAAAAAGAAGGCTACGCTCTTTGGACAAACGAAGAATATCCAACCGCATGGGGCAATGACGCATCAGCATCCAATCCTGGTGAAATATTATTCGAAATTGTCAATCTGACTACAGACAGTCCGGGCAAAGAAAGCATGGGATATCTGAACTCATACAACGGTTATGACGATATGTGTATTACTTGCTCTTTTTATCAATTATTAAAGAAAGATCCCAAAGACGTCCGGTTGAAAATCTTGAGTTTTGACAAAAAGTACTACGCATACGTCAATAAATACCAACCTCAGCAAGGAGAAAACATAACCGATGCCAATATTCCGCTTATACGCCTTTCAGAAGCCTATCTGAATGCTGCTGAAGCGGCCGTACAGACAGGAGATAATGCCAAAGCAGTGAAATATTTGAATCCCATAGTACAACGAGCTAATCCGGAAAATTCAGTGGAAGGAAAAACATTAACATTAGAAAATGTATTAGACGAACGTCGTAAAGAATTGGTAGCAGAAGGACATCGTATGTACGATGTTATCAGAAATGGAATGACTGTCAAACGAATCGATGTGAAAGACAGTGATATAAACAAAACCAAACATAATACTGCTTACATGGAATATGACTGGAATTTCCATAAAATTCTACTTCCTATTCCCAAAAAAGAAATGGACGCAAATCCTAATATGAAACAGAATCCAGGATATGTCGATTAAATAATTCAAATACCAAATCGATGACAAGCAAGACTAATTTTATCAACTACTTTCTTCTTGCATTTACCCTCGCATTCATCAGTTCCGGCCTTAGTGCCGGAACTCTTGATTTCAAAGACAAGAAGAAAGACAAAGAGAAAAAAGAAGAATTAACAGCCGACGGTCCATACGTATTGTATCAGCCTGACGGCCAAATCAGAGTAATCAATGTAGATAAGAAAGGGAATATCATTGATACCACTTATACCACATTACCTCAAAACTTTACCCTGCATGTGACAGACCACAAAGGCAGGTTTCCATTTGATGTAAAACTACACCCGGTAAAACGTCCCGGATGGAATTATCCCCAGGCAGACAAAGTTTTTGTCATGTCCGACCCTCATGGAAGGCTGGACTGTGTAATCAGCCTGTTACAAGGCAATCATATCATTGATAAAGACTACAAATGGAGCTTCGGGAAAAACCATCTGATGATTATCGGTGATATTTTTGACAGAGGAAAAGATGTACCGCAAATCTTCTGGCTATTTTACAAACTGGAAGAGGAAGCAGCCAAAGCCGGAGGACACGTATCGTTCATACTGGGAAATCATGAACCGATGGTGCTGGCCAATGACCTCCGATACACCAAAGAAAAATATAAAATATTAGCAGAAAAACTAAAGATGGAGTACCCCCGGCTATTCGGTCCCGATACCGAACTGGGCAGATGGTTGGGAACCCGTAACACCATGCAAATGATAGGTAACGACCTATATGTACATGCCGGACTGGGCAAAGACTTCTATGACAAGAACTTGAGCATTCCCACTGTCAATGAAGAAATGAGTAAAGGACTATTTATGACGAAAAAAGAACGCAAAGCGCTTTCTCCACTCACAGCCTTCCTGTATGGAAACAGCGGTCCCATCTGGTATCGCGGACTAGTACGCACCGATGGCAAATACAATCCGCTGGCAAAAGACTCCCTAGAAATGATTATGGACCGTTATAAGGCAAAACATATTATTGTGGGACATACCATTTTCAAAGATATTTCCACTTTCTATAACGGCAAGGTTATCGGAGTAAATGTGGACAATAAAGAAAACCGGGAAAAAAAGCGCGGACGTGCCATGCTGATTGAAAATAATCAGTATTTTGTCGTCGGTGACAAAGGTATACAAAGACAATTAGAATAAAGACAATACACCAAATCCTACCGGTGGTTTTCCAAACTCTCCTGACAACTTTCCTATTTGTCAAGAGAGTTTTTCTTTTCCTTTTTTGCTACTTTCCCCCTTTTATTTTATACCTTTGTTCCTCATAATAACTAACCTTATAAAACGAAATGAAATCTATCCGAGAACTATACCGCATCGGCACCGGTCCGTCCAGCAGTCATACTATGGGACCGCGCAAGGCTGCTGAAATCTTCTTAGGAAAACATCCCGAAGCCAAAGCTTTTCAAGTTACTCTTTATGGAAGCCTCGCCGCTACCGGTAAAGGACACATGACCGATGTAGCCATTTTAGATACATTGCAACCGCATGCGCCTACAGAAATTATCTGGAAAGCCCATGTCTTCTATCCGTTTCATCCCAATGGAATGACTTTCAAATCTTTGAATGAAAAAGGAAAGGTGACAGATGAATGGACTGTTTTCAGTGTAGGCGGAGGTGCTCTAGCCGAAGAAGGACACGACAAAGGCTCAACTCCGGAAATCTATGATATGAACCGTATGAGTGAAATCCTCTACTGGTGTGAACGTACCGGGCGCAATTACTGGGAATACGTCCAGCAATGTGAAGACGAAGACATTTGGGACTATCTGGCAGAAGTATGGAAAACCATGAGAGAAGCCATTGAGCGTGGTTTGGATCAAGAAGGCGTATTACCCGGGCCACTCAATCTGCGCAGAAAAGCCTCCACTTACTATATTAAGGCAAAAGGTTATAAGGACAATCTGCGTTCCCGCGGGTTAGTATTCTCATACGCTCTGGCAGTCAGTGAAGAAAACGCCTCAGGTGGCAAAATCGTCACAGCCCCTACTTGCGGATCATGCGGAGTGGTTCCGGCTGTACTTTATCACTTGCAAAAAAGCCGTGACTTCAGCGATATGCGGATTTTAAGAGCACTGGCTACTGCCGGATTGATAGGAAATATAGTAAAACACAACGCCTCCATTTCCGGAGCCGAAGCCGGTTGCCAGGCAGAAGTAGGAGTGGCCTGTTCAATGGCATCCGCCGCTGCCAGCCAATTATTCGGAGGTAGCCCGGCCCAGATAGAGTATGCAGCCGAAATGGGCTTGGAGCATCACTTGGGAATGACTTGCGATCCGGTATGCGGATTGGTACAAATCCCTTGTATCGAAAGAAATGCCTATGCAGCGGCCCGAGCTCTTGATGCCAATATCTATTCTGCCTTTACAGACGGTAATCACCGTGTATCCTTTGACAAAGTGGTGGAAGTAATGAAACAGACCGGTCATGACCTTCCTTCCTTATATAAGGAAACCAGCGAAGGCGGTCTGGCAAAGGATTACGAGCCGATGGATTAATAACAGGGCAAAGACCGAGAACTGTATTTATAATACATAAGAGGGTGAATCAAAATTGGTTGCGACTATCTTTTTCAACGCTGATAATAAAAAGATAGTTCAATTTATTTCTGATACACCCTCTTATGGCATCATTACTATAAGGAGAGATAGTTCCCCTATTACAGAAAAAATCTTTTTTAATCGCTCAACTTCAAGAATCCTCCAAACTGATCGAAGTCTACTTCCAATCCATTTTCCAATGTCAGTTCATATCCCTTGCGGTTACGTTCTATCTTCACCGTTTTATGCCCGTTATAATTAGCTTTCATATACTTGGAAATAGCCTGAGGGATAAAAGTAGAAGGAACCGACTTGTTCTTGCAATCTATCTCAAGCCACTCTCCCTTTGAATTGAACTCCAATTCAATGCCATCGGCCAATTTTACATCATAGGAAGTGGTCTGAAACAAGTCCTTTTCAATCTTGATATACGCAACTTTAGTCTGGGAGAAATGTTTGCCGATCATTTCACGTGCGGCAACAGGAAGCTTATTCACATCGCGGGTCACAACATCGCCAGCCATGGCGAATTGAAGAGAGCATACCAGCATAGCCATTAAAAATAAAATCTTTCTCATAATCTAATTTATTCTTTAGTTAGTTAATGCCATACCAACAACTAACCGCCTAAAAAGATTATGACGCGAAAAATTATTCCTGTATTTTAGATTTAATTAAGGCTGTCTCCCAACATGGGAGGAAGCTCCTCCATATCCTCATTTTTAGATATGCTCATTTTTCCTTCAGGAGTAATAGTGATGGAGAAAGGAATATACAAATCTGTCTGAGGATAACTCACACTGGCAGCCAATATGATATTTTTTCCCTCACGGGTCTTCTCTTCATCAAATACCACGCCCTCCAATATAAAATGACGGAGATGATCAGCACTTACGAATCCAGAGAAACTTTGCTTGGTAAAAGTTTTGGCAAAGACCCGGCTCCCATTTTCACGGGAAATTCTAACGATGATACGATTGTCGGCAAAAATTCCCAAGTCACTTTTGACTGAAGGCAGAGAATCACTGGGAGCACGCTCTATAAACAAATTATATTTTTTTCCGCCACTGACAATATGCTGGTCAATACGTGAAACCTGCATACGCTGCAAACCTGTCACATGATCCACACTGTCTATTTGGAACATCAATTGTTCTGCATCAACGGAAGCCTCTTTCTTACCTCCGCAAGCGGTCATTACAACCAGCAAAACGACAAATAAAAAATATATCTGTTTCATCTAAATCTCGATTTCTAGGTGACAAAGTAACAAAAAGTAACGGACACTCACAAGAAAACCTCCATAAAAAGCGAAAACCGGGCAATATCACATTGGCCGGCCTTCAGAGAAAACTAAAAACTAAACTAAATTATTTATTAAGTTAGACTAAACCCAAAAGAAAAGGTTTAATCTCACTTAGAAAAAAATATTCTTTCTTTGAAAGGCATTCCTGCTACAACGCCTTCCAAAAATCCATAAAATTCTTATAAAGCCCATAGCAGACCAACTGATCTTCCTCCTCCAACTCATAATTTTCCTCAAAATGATTCTCCACCTGATGCTCCAATATCGAAATACCCAAACCGTTCAGCACTTTCTCCCCTTTTATCAATGCAATGATTTTTATATTGAATTCCGTTTCTAATGACAGATCACTCACCTTATAGCCTACAAAACAAGAAGGAAGTTTGAACTTCATCACATAATGTTCCTCGTCAATCTGAAAAGACTCCACATTGACGTGTAAATCCAACAACTGAACCAAGCTCCGTGCCGCTTCTTTCTCCGGTGTCAGAATACTATCTAAATTAAAAGCCTCAAGCACGGTCTTATGCACATCATCTACCGCACGGGCATAGATATGTTTCACTCCTTTCTTTTTCAGCAGTGCCACCACACGCACAGAAGCACCAAAATTCTCGCCGATAGCAACAATAACCACATCCACATCTTTCAGTGGCAGCACACTGAGCGATTGTTCGTCCGTAGCATCAATAATAAAAGAAGTCGCGATTTTGTCCTTCAACACATCCACACGATGCTCGTTTGTATCCACTCCTATCACCTCATGTCCCAATACGGAAAGCTCTTCGGCCAACACTCCGCCGTAATTTCCTAAACCAATAATAATGTATTTCATAACTAGTTGATTATGATGTTATCACTCGGATATTTATATTTTGTTATTTTTTTCTGTTTAATAAGGCTGGATATCAAAGTAAGCACCCCTACTCGTCCGATAAACATCAGAACAATGACAATCAGTTTGCTGTCACTTCCCAAAGTAGGTGTCAGATCCAGGCTTGAACCTACCGTACTGAGTGCCGAAGTACACTCAAAAACCAACGCCATCACTGAAGCCTGCGGCTCTAGAATGCTTAAACCGAAGATACCCGCGAAAACAATCAGCAGATAAAGAATCAATGTGGCATTAGAACGCCGGATGGAATCATGAGATAACTCCCTGTTGAAAATATTGACTTTATCGGCACCTATAAGAATAGCACGCAAGTTCAACATGACTACAGCAAACACATTCACCTTCACACCACCGGCCGTAGACTGCGTACCGCCGCCAATCATCATCAGCACCACCATCAGCAGCAACGTCTGCACACTGAAAGTAGTCATGCCCACACTTGAAAATCCTGCCGTACGGGGACAAGTTGCGTTAAAGAAGCCCTGCACCCATTTCTCTGTAGCCGTCATTCCCGCAAAAGCATGATTCCATTCGAAAACAACAATGGCCACAGTACCCGTCACTAGCAAGATAGCCGTCATAATCAATACGATACGGGTATTCAGGTTATATAAATGTATTTTACGGATTGTCCTCTTATTCTTTTTGACATAACGGTGATACAAGCGCTTGCTTTCATAAGAAACCGTTTCATACAGATTTACCAGAATCGGGAAACCTATACCTCCCAAAATAACCAGGAAAGAGATAGTGATATATAGCAAGTTATGATTATGAAGTACCAGTTCGTTACCTAAGTTTCCATACAAAGTAGAGAATCCGGCATTGCAAAAGGCAGAGATGGAATGGAAAGCAGAAAAAGCCAGTTCCTCCTCAATATCCATGCCCATAGTGCCATGTATACTTAAAAAAATAACCCCCATCCCAGCAGCCTCTATCACCAAGGTAAACCCTAATATATATAATAAGGTGGAAAGCAGCGAACTGAGTGACTGCGAGCTTACCATATCACGGACCACCAACTGATTGTAGAGCGAAGTATTCCCCATAAAAAACATGGCAAAGAAACTGGTCAGGGTCATGACTCCCAAACCGCCGATTTGTATCAGCATGATAATGATGAACAACCCCTCGGACGTGAATGTAGAAGAGACATCGACCGAAACCAACCCCGTGACACAAATGGCACTGGTAGCGGTAAACAGAGCATCGATAAAGGAAATGCCATGATAAGTGGCACGCGGAAGCATCAGTAACGCTGCCCCTATCAGAATAAATATGAGAAAACTGGATGCAAAGATCAAAGACGGGTTGGTGCGCCTGCCCAGCAGCCGGACTATCCCATTAGACAATTGCAGCAGCGAAAGCAAAGTGAGCAGCACCACATGATATAAACGACTGTGGAAAAAAGACCAGAAATCATGAATTCCCCCTTGCACCTCCGGTTCATGGAAAATAACCGGAATCAAAGTCAGATAAAGCATCAGACTCAGTATCCATGCCAGTCCCCGGTACTTCCGCTTGGTATCCGAGTAATTTAATAAAAGATGCAGGGAAATATCAACCAGAAAAACAATCCAGACAAAATGATACAGCGTGTTTATCATCTCCATTTCTTCAAAAGAAATAAGAAATCCATGCTCATAAACCAATGTAAGGATGAACAAGGCCGACATCATATAAGTTATCCCGTCCATCCATTTCAGCAATCGCTCTATGTACGGTTTTACTAACTTCTTACGATAGATAAATAGTTTGTGTAAAGGTTCCATGTCGATATCATCTTGCATTAACAGAAAACAAACTTAATCAAAATATTCACATCTCTGCCTATAATAACAAATAACTTCGCATTTTTACTCTGACATCCCTTTTTTTATTGTTCCCGACAAAAAAGCAGTTGAAAATTAGTAAGGAATACTTTTTTTACCTAATTTTGACCGCAAAACTATTAAATTGAAAGATTATGAGCACAAAACAGAAACGTTTTATCTTACCAGAGGATGAAATTCCTAAATACTGGTACAACATACAGGCAGACATGAAGACCAAACCCATGCCTCCGTTGAACCCTAAAACCAAAGAAGCGCTGAAACCGGAAGACCTCTACCCCATTTTTGCCAAAGAACTTTGCAAACAGGAATTAAACCAGACAGACGCATGGATTGAAATTCCCGAAGCAGTGCGTGAAATGTACAAATACTATCGCAGCACACCATTGGTACGTGCCTACGGACTGGAAAAAGCACTAGGGACTCCCGCACATATTTATTTCAAAAATGAAAGTGTCAGCCCCATCGGCTCCCACAAACTGAACTCGGCTCTGGCCCAGGCATATTATTGCAAGGAAGAAGGCGTAACCAATGTCACTACAGAAACCGGTGCCGGACAATGGGGCGCCGCTCTATCGTATGCCGCAAAGGTATTCGGGCTGGAAGCTGCCGTTTATCAAGTAAAGATCAGCTATAATCAGAAGCCCTATCGCCGCAGCATCATGCAGACATTCGGAGCAACGGTCACCGCCTCTCCATCCATGTCTACCCGTGCCGGCAAGGATATCATTACCCGTAATCCCAATTATCAAGGTTCACTGGGAACAGCCATCTCCGAAGCTATCGAACTGGCAATGAGCACTCCCAACTGTAAATATACACTAGGGTCGGTATTAAGCCATGTCACACTGCATCAAACGGTTATCGGTCTGGAAGCCGAAAAGCAAATGGAAATGGCAGGCGAATATCCCGACATGATTATCGGTTGCTTTGGTGGCGGTTCCAATTTTGGAGGAATCTGCTTCCCCTTTATGCGCCACACTATCCTGAATGGGAAACAAACCCGATACATTGCTGCCGAACCGGCTTCGTGTCCGAAACTGACCCGTGGTAAATTCCAGTATGACTTTGGCGACGAAGCCGGATATACCCCGTTGCTGCCCATGTTTACACTGGGGCATAATTTCTCTCCGGCCAATATCCATGCGGGAGGTCTCCGTTATCACGGTGCAGGTGTCATCGTTTCACAATTATTGAAAGACAATCTGATGGAAGCGGTTGATATCCAGCAATTAGAATCCTTCCAGGCTGGTTGTTTGTTCGCACAAGCAGAAGGAATCATTCCGGCTCCCGAATCGTGCCATGCCATCGCCGCCGCTGTACGCGAGGCGAACAAGTGCAAAGAATCCGGTGAAGAGAAAGTGATCCTGTTCAACCTTTCAGGTCACGGGCTGATTGATATGGCCTCATACGACCAATACCTGGCAGGTAACTTGATGAATTATGAGTTAAAAGACGAAGATATCCAGAAGAACTTGGATGAAATAAAAGACATGTAATCAGGACATAAAATAAACGAAGGATACGGAAAGGATATATTATCCTATAAACTACGGCAAGCTAAGCGGTTGTATCCTTCAGGTTAAGGGTTCTTTTACTGACAACTTCTATCTCCCAAACTTGCGGAGTTAACTCCATAGCCTTTGGAGTTATCTCCATAAGCTTGGGAGTTAACTCCAAAGGCTATGGAGATAGAAAGGATACGTTCGTTTAAGCTTAGGGATAGGATAGAAAAGGCTTAACCATACAATGAAAGACACAAACCACTCTACCGGCGGGATATAACATTAACATAAGTTCGATATAAGAAATAACTCGTTACAGGATGGTTTTGAGTTAAATGACAAAAGGATTATTAAAATTCAATATCAGTCTTGCTCATATTCCTGTCAGTTATAAGCTAGTCTTATAATAAACTCATGTTATCATAAGAAAAAATCCGCGTTATCCCGCACAACCCGCACCTAAAAAATGATTCAAAACCACAAAATAACAGGCACTTCAAGCCTTTTTATAAAGAAAATGAACTATTTTACAGGATTATGTATGAAAAGTACAAATTAATTTCCCTTTTTATTCCTTTCTTTGCACAGTTACATCAATAATCCAAATAAGTATGAAAAACATCATGAAGCTTTTCTTGTATGCTGCATTACCTTTGGCATTAATTGCACTAGGCAGTTGTAGCTACCCTAAAAACATCACGTTCAAAGCCGACTCACAAACAGGGGCGCTAAGCGGACTTTATCTGACAAGCGACACTTCCATGAACTGGATCCTGCGTACGGATGGAACACAATACGAATGGGTGGACTCCCGGTATGGATGGGGATTGGGACATCTTCGGATAAACGGCACTGAATACTCCTGGAATATCCCGACAAAAAAACATGACACGAGCCATCACATGACCGTGAAATACCAGACAGGTGACATAGAAATAATAGAAATAAACGTAGCCCGAAAATGGAACAGGGACGGGAACCTGGTAGAATCCTACGAATTCGTAAACACCGGAGAAAAAGACGCCGACTTACAGGACATTGCCATCAACACACCTTTCAATGACAATTATCCGGATGCCCGGACTTGCTACGAAGCCCGTTGCAATGCACATATATGGGCAGGAGGAAATGAAGCCTATGTCTATTGCACCCGGATGAGCGGAGCCCCCGGCGGATTGGGACTGATTATGGAAGAAGGTGCCATTAAAGGCTATGAAGTGAGGGAGCGCTCGCAGAAAAAAGGAAGCTCCAACTTCCGCGGTGTTTTCCAACTTAATCCACAGGACAAGACTTTAAAGCCGGGAGAATGTTATACCATACAATGGTTACTCCTATCGGCGGACAACTGGGATGAATTCCAAGCAAAAACCATAGACAACGGTCTGATCATAGCCTCAGCAGACCGTTATGTAGTAGAAGCAGGCGAAAAAATAAATGTTTCGTTCAAAAGCAACTGCCCCTCACTGAAAGGCAAGCTGTTGCTGAACGGTAAAGAAGTGGCAGAAGTAAGCGGTGACAACATCAATTATACCACCATAATAAATGAACCCGGAGAGAAGATTTTCACACTGGCCTACGGGAACGGAAAGCAAACGTCGGTAGAGTGTCTTGCCGTCAGCAACTTTGACAGCCTGGTCAACCACCGGTGTCAGTTCATTGCCGGACACCAACAGTTCATCAAGCCCGGTGACCCTAGAAGCGGTGCCTTCATTGTTTATGACAACGATACCGAATCCCTTTACATCAACGGAGAAAGTGGCAGCAAACGCTCTGACTGCGACGAAGCCAGAGAAAGGGTAGCTATGGGGATTCTGCTGGCTCTACAATACCAACGTACTTCCGACAAAAAATTAATGGATGCCCTGAACAACTACGTATCTTTCATCCGCCGCATCCAGAAACCGGACTACACAACCAATTCCACCGTAGACTTCAAGAGCAAGAACCGGGGATACAACTATCCGTGGGTGGCCGATTTCTGGTTTACCATGTTCCGCACCACAGGCAATAAACAATATCTGAAAGACGGGTACGGCACACTGCGTGCACTGGTCCGTTATTTCAAGCATGGTTTTTATTGCATCAATATCCCGACCTACGGCTATACTCTATTGAAAGAAAACGGATTTACTGCCGAAGCGGACACTCTGCTGAACGATTTCAAATCAATGGCAGACGTATTTTGTGAAAACGGGCCTAATTATCCGACCTCCGAAGTCAATTACGAACAGAGCATCGTAGCTCCGTCCATTATCCATCTGCTGAATGTATATATGCTCACCGGGGATGAAAAATATCTGAAAGGGGCCGAAAGCCAGCTTCCTTTATTAGAATCATTTAGCGGAAAACAGCCCAGTTTCCACCTTTATGACATCGCTATTCGTCACTGGGATGGTTATTGGTTTGGAAAAGACCGGATTTGGGGAGATACCTTCCCACATTACTGGAGCACTTTATCGGGTATTGCTTTCCGTCTTTATGCCAAAGCGACCGGAAAACAAGAATATGCAGAACGGGCCTTGAATATTTTCCGGAACAATCTATGCCTCTTCACCGAAGACGGAAGAGGAAGCTGCGCCTTTATCTATCCGGACAAAGTGAACGGACAAAAAGCTCATCTTTATGACCCGTTTGCCAATGACCAGGATTGGGCAATGGTATTTTGGTTGGAGTATGGCCCGGATTTCAAGTAAATGAGGAGATGCCGAAAGTCCGTCCGATAGTGCTGTCATGTATTCAGCTGTAGGGGCAGGGATTGTCTCATAGCCGTCAAGCAAAGGAAAAACATCTACCGTAGAACACCGACCCAAAAGGGTCGGTTTCTTCATTTTATAAGTTTTAGATAACAGTCTGCAGGCTCTTCCAGAGTTCCGCTTCTCTCCCGACTTTATCGTCAAGAAGCTGCTTACAAGACCACGGTCGGTCATACTTTGGAAAGAGAACCTGCAACTGCTTTCGTACTATCAGGCAGATACACGAGTCTGCCCCTACGGTGGTGAAAATACTATTTGCCAACTCAGATTGACGAATATAAGTTTTTTTGCCTGCCCGAACCAACGGGCACGATCTTGGGAGAATATGCAAATCAGCCTATTTTCGGGCGAGCAAACCTCGCCCTTACAAGCAAAATGATAGCTGAATTCCTTAAATATGTTTTCACCCAGCCACAAACTATGACTCAAAGCTGCGAAGCATTTTAATCTCGTCCCGCCAAATGGTGTCATCGGGAGTTTCAAGAATAACGGGCATATCGTCAAAACGGGAATCCTGCATAAAGCGGCGGAAGAAATCAATACCAATCAGCCCCTTTCCGATACTGTCATGACGGTCTACCCGGCTACCCAATGGTTTCTTTGAGTCATTCAAGTGAATGGCACACAAATAGTTTCTCCCCACTACCTCATCAAACTCGGTAAAGACCCGGTCATATTCATTCACAATATCATAACCGGCGGTATAGGTATGGCAAGTATCCAGGCAAACTCCCACACGAGATTTATCCTCCACCTTATCTATAATATATCTCAAATGCCAGAATTCATTTCCCACATTACTTCCCTGTCCGGCTGTATTCTCAATCACAGCAGTCACACCGGTCGTCTTATCCAAAGTCATATTGACAGACTCGGCAATCCTGTCCAGACACTTCTCTATGGATATCTTGTTCAAATGACTTCCGGGATGAAAATTCAGCATTTTCAATCCTAAAAGCTCGCAACGCTGCATTTCGTCCAAAAATGCTGCACGACTCTTCTCCAGCCCTTCCTCGTCAGGATGTCCCAAATTTATCAGATAACTGTCATGAGGAAGAACATACCGGGCATCAAAACCTTCTTTCTCGCAGTTTTCTTTAAACAGAGTAACACTCTCGACAGACAAAGGTTTTGCAATCCATTGCCTCTGATTCTTTGTAAAAAGAGCGAATGCGTCCGCTCCTATCCCTAATGCATTAACGGGGGCCATTTCCACGCCCCCGCTTACGGATACATGTGCACCTATTTTTTTCATTCTCTTTCCATTATTGATAGACACAAAGATAGGAAAAATAAGTTAGAAATTATATTGCGCACTCAAGTTTATACGGTTTGCTTCACGGTTCACATCATTAAAATTCTCTCTCCAACCATGAAGATATTCCGCACCTACCTGCAAGTTATGACTTACATTCCAGAATACATTTGCAACCAGGTACTGACCTTTTTTATACTGAGTTTCATTAAAGTGAGCATAGCAATCTTCTGTAAACAGACGTGACTGGCTATACGTAGCCGATGCGAATACCCGTTTCGAGAAATTATACTGTAATCCGGCATACCATCCTTTCATGGGCAGTACCTGCATACGTCCGGACTCATCGGCCAAAGGAACGATATCTACATTCAAGTTGCTGATATCATTCAAATATTGAGCAATACCTCTACCATAAGTATATTGTCCGTAAAGCTGGAAACCACCCAGTCTTGCTGTCCCCGATGCCTGTATCCCCCAACCGGTCAATGACTTTGCCTTATTATTCACTTGATCCTCATAAGTCATACTTCTCAAGATTCCTCCCACACGTATATGACTAGCCTTTGCCCAAGAATACTGTACATAGGCAGGAATATCCGGCATCCTCTGCTTACCGATTCTCACATCTTGTGCCGGAGTACCGTCTACTGACGGCATTTCCACACCGACACCCACTTTCAAACCTTTCATCACATTGGCTTCATAACGCAACTGGGTGGCGCGATAGAAAGTCATCCCGTCAGGTCCTTGAAAATCAATAGTCGGAGGAGCTGCGGCAAGGTCCATAAACAATCTGGTATCATACCCCATAGTAAAGCCCAGGAAGGATAAATAAGCATTCTGCAATTCAAAAGTCTTTCCACTTCCACGGAAGTTTCCGGCTGTATAAACGATGAAGTTACCCAAATGCTTGGTTCTCCCCACCAACTTTAAAAAGATAGTGGAAGTGCTTGCATCCATCTGGAACTGATTACGGACAGACGTGGATCCCGGTTGCGGAATGAGTGCAGGGATAAAGTCAACATCATCCACTATCCCATTAAAATCATATTCCATTGTAGTTTTCAAATAACCACCGATACCCAATGCAAACTTTCCCTGTTGGTCAGTAAGTAAAAAACGAGGAGCACGGGGATCATGGAAATGCGGACGTTGCGTTTCTTCAAATACATTGATTAATTCTTCCTTGCCATTTTTATCTTTTGAGATAATAACAACAGGTCCCGGTCCTTCCAGCTCCGGATAAAGTTTTTTTTGTTGCGCAAACATCGGCGTAACAATCATTGCGCCCAACACAAGGCAACTCATTGATTTAAAGATACTTTTCATAAAAGTTAAGTTTAGGTAAATAGTCAATTCAATGGACTATGAACAAAAAGTTTAGAAAAAAGTTTGGGAAATGTTTGCAAATTCAAAAAAAGTCACTACCTTTGCACCCGCAATCGAGAGAGAAATCCTCGATAAAAAGGATGGCCCGTTCGTCTATCGGTTAGGACGCAAGATTTTCATTCTTGAAAGGGGGGTTCGATTCCCCCACGGGCTACCAAATAAAAAAGCCATCGATAAATCGATGGCTTTTTTATTTGGTAGCCCTGCTTTGTGCAGGGTATCCGGCGGCTCAGTTTGAAAACGGGTCAGTCTTAAAATTTGGACCACTGACCCAAAACTGACGGATTCATGAAGGATTGTGCTTTAAATTCTTCATAATAAACAACTGTAAGCAAGCGGATTAGACACTTATGAAGGATTTGAATCAAAATAAATCTGGATAGTCTTGTACAGGGGGGGCTGAATCAACAGAAGGGTCAGTCCGAAACATAAGACAACGGGACAGATCCAACTTATTCATCGACTCCGCCCCGTTCTATGTCAGAATACCATAAAAAGAATATGATTATTCAATCTCTCCAAAAAGCTCAGCCAGTTTATTTGCCAAAGCCTCACCACGAAGATTTTCTCCTACCATGACCCCTTGGGCATCTATCAAATACATAGTAGGAACAAATTTCACTTTATATATATCAGCAATACCTTCAGTATCCAAAAAATTAGGCCACTGAAGTTGTTCTTCTTTCAGCGCTTTTGTCCATTCCGCCTCTTTTTTATCAATAGAGATACTTACAATCTGGAAACCCCTGTCTGCATATTGCGTATAGAGTTTTTTCAAATTAGGAATCTCCTTACGGCAAGGATTACACCATGATGCCCAAAAATCAATAAGGACATACTTCTTACCTTGGCACAAATCGGTTAAAGTTACCGATTTCCCATCTTGTGACTTGGCTGTAAAGACAGGCACTTTAGAACCGATCTGACTATCAGGAGCCACACTCTCTTTCACCATTTTTCCATAGCGGGAATGTTTAGCCTCTTCTGACAAGGCATCATACCACGGTTTCTGCTCTTCGGTAAGATAAGAAAACAAACTGATCATCATCAGAGGCCCCCAATAAGACTCTTTATTGTCCATAACTAATTTATAGTAAGTGGCATCTACCGTAGCAAAGAACAAACTATCGGCCACGGCAGATGCTTTGTAAGCTTCCGTAGCAACGACAGAATCCATCAAGATCTTATCTTTGGCAACTCTCGCTTTACCATAGGCAACACGGATATCCTTAAACTTCTCGTTATTCGTCACATAAATAGAATCCAAGGCATCACGTGTGCTCAATAATTTTACATATTTGTCCGTCAAAGGAGATCCCGTCACTGAAACCTGTGAAAAATTATAATTCACGGTTCCATTAAGGTTTTCAGAAGTCACCTTACCCTCCACGCTTATACTGCCATTCTCCAACATCAGAGGCATGGAACCGTATGCATCTTTCACCATCAACCGTACAGCCAGAGGTTCATCCGCCACCCCTTTAAATATAAATTTTCCATCTACAACAGTAGTATCCGCCACCGGTTTTTCATGACCATGACTTACAGGAAATAGCTGTACATGGGATCCGTCAGGAATTCCATCAATTGCAGCTGTCAGTGTGTACCCCGTTACCGACTGCCGGGTACAAGATGCCATCATCACCAAAACAACGGCGAATGTTGCTAATAAATACATCAATTTCATAAAGTCTGTTTTTATAGGTTATTTAGATACATTTTGAGTGATAGTTCCATTACCCGGATTCTGAACGGCACCTGCCGGGAAAGGCATAATCCAAAGATGTGAAGCCGGGGTTAATGTATAAGTCTGCCCTTCCCATGTTTTGGATAGTGCACGTGCAAAAGTACCTTCGGCATTAAACCTCCGGGCATCAGCGAATGGCACAATAGTAAAAATCAATTCATTGTCTTTCGTACGTCGGATCAAGTCAATGGCTTCTGTCAAAGTTGAAGCCTGCAAGGGTTGATATATCTCCGGCAGAATACGGGTCTTACGTACCTTGTTCAACACATCCATAGCAGCAGAGAAATCATTACCTGTGACCTGACGTGCCAAACATTCGGCCTTGATGAGATATACCTCGCAAGTGGTCAGACCAGCCCCGTTGAAATATCCTTTGGCCAAACCTTGATAGTAAGTATCCTGATTTACCGTACGCAGTTTCCAGCGGGAAAGAAAACGCGCATCCCCTCCCTCGAAACTCTCCGCACGTTCCACCGGAATATTAAGTTCGCTGGTAGCATAGTTAGGGTTACCCTCTCCACAACGGAAATAGTAATTCTCCACATAATCATACCCTGTCGCTGACGGTAACGACGGATAACTGTCTTCTTTTGTAATAGCTTCCTTATGACTGTTGTAATAAGATATCCAATCATACAGAGTATCATTCTGTTCCAAAGCCATATCCGCGTATTTCAGCGCTTCTTCATAATTCGCCATTTGCAAATAGATCCGTGCCAAGAAGGCATAGGCTGCTCCCAAATTGGGATGGATAACAGTCCTTGACTGTTGGGGTAATCCTTGTTGTATGGCTTCTTTTACATCTTTAATCATGAAATCATAGATTTCTTGAATAGTGACCTGCTTGTGAGGAGCATTAATATCGGCACTGGTTATCAAAGGTACACTCAGTTTAGTACCGGCAGTTGCAGACACATAGGTATCAGCATAATAATTGGCCAGTATGTAATAGCTCATAGCGCGAATCACTTTGGCATAAGCCATTACCTCATTGCGTTCGGAATCAGTCGCTTCGGTTGCAACGGGAACATGCTCCAGCAAGAGATTACAAGTGGAAATAGCCATATAACTACGGTAATAAGTCCCTTCGTCCTGATTGTTCAGTACAATTCTGTCCGCTGTTTCATTCCACAGATAATTGGCACTCGTAAGGGTAACGCTAGTCAGACTGCTTTGTCCTACAAATTTATCATTCAACAGATAAAGACTATTCGTTACAGGAATATAGCCAATGGTATATTCATCTCGCAGCAATGCTTCAAAATCAGCCAAGGTAGTAGGAATTTTGTTCCCTTTGGGAACAATATCCAAATAATCATTACAAGAAGTCAGATTTATCCACCCCAACACTGTCATTATCATAAATAGTATCTTTTTCATATTGCTCTCATTTAAAAGTTCAAATTGACATTACACAAATAATTTGGTTTACTATATCCCCCAAGCATCCATTTCACATCACGACTTTTAGCCAAAGTGAACACATTTTCCATACCTAGCATGATACGTGCATTTTTTACATAAAACTTCTGACATACACTTGCAGGAACATGATAAGTAACAGAGAGATTCTTCAAGCGCCAGTTATCGGCATCAAGTACATGAATGGAAGCCTTGCTATAAAGATCGGATGAGTAAGAATTATAATCCTTGCTTTCTGACGGAACATAGCGTGGTACATCGGTATATGCCTCATCACCAGGCTGACGCCAACGTTTACTCACATCCTTACTTGTCACTCCTAATCCCGGATAGGCTATATTGGTATTCCGCATTTTGTGCCCCCCTTCAAAAAGCAGTTGAGCAGCCAGTTCCCAATTCTTATAACGGAGATTGGTATTAATAGCCCCACTATAAACCGGAACAGAAGTTCCTAAATACACAGCATCCTCCACTTTTTGCGGTGAACTGCTTACATGGATATTTCCTTCCGAGTCATACACCTGAGGCTGCCCTTTACTATCCAGCCCTGCCCACAGATATCCATAAATGGCATTATAAGGCACTCCAACACGGGGATAGGCGGCAGGATAATCGAACTGAAGAAAAATAGCAGGTGCTTTTACATTGACATAAGTCACTTTATTCTTATTGTATCCCAGCACACCACCTACATTCCAATTCCAATCTTTTCCCATAATGACATCACCGGAAAGAGTCAACTCGAATCCACGGTTTCTCATTTTACCATTATTCATGGTATAAGTAGAAAAACCAAAACCTTCGGTAGGTACTCCATTGGTATTGGCTAACAAATCCACGCCCGACTTATTATAATATTCAATAGAACCGTTCAATCGATTTCTAAACATAGAGAAATCTACACCAATATTAGCTGTAGTTGTCTTTTCCCACCGCAAATCAGGATTAGGACGGTTGCTGATAGTCCCTTGTATGCCACCCACATGGGTATTATTATTATAATAAGCCGTCATATAAGGAGCAGAATTCTTGGCGATGTTACCACCGATACCATAACTGAAACGCAGTTTCATCATATTTATAAATGAAACTTTAAAAAAAGATTCTTTGTCCAGATTCCAACCAGCACCTACCGACCAGATAGGTTTCTTCTGATACTTGGAACCAGTAGCAAACAAATTGGTACGATCCCAACGAATGCTTCCTGTCACCATATATTTACCATCATACGTGTAAGCTGCATTCCCATAAAAAGAAACAAAACGATTTACCAGTTCATAGATATTGGAGATATCATTTTTATTGAATGATACATAGTTTCCCAAAACTCCGGTATAAGTATTACTCAGCACCCGTTCATCAATAAGATCATAAGTTAGTAAAGCCGGATCATAATTATAATATTTCCGATTATTGTATTCCGTCTTATTTTCACGTACTTCCATACCAAACAAAGCGGTCACATCATGTTTTTCTGCAAATGTCTTGTTAAAATCCAATTGCTGACGGAAATTATAAGCACGAATACTATTAGTTCCCGTTGTATAAATATTGCCATAAGGAAGATTATAAGTAGCCTGGCCACTCCCACTTGCATCAGTAGCAAATGTATTTACTTTATTACGCACAGCATAGCTTTCCTTATCTTGCAATTGGCTTGTCTTATATTCCCCTACTTCATATTGGAACGAAGCAGTGTATCTCAACCAGTCTGTGAATTTAAAATTAAGTCTTGCAAAAGTACGATTACTAAAATTCTTACTCTTCGACAAGTTTCTTCCCAATTCGTCCAAAGGGGTAATATCCATACTATACAATCCGTAAGAAGAAATAATTTCCTGTTGCGACTTACTGTACCGGTCGGCAGCCGTGTTAGTATAGTAACTTCCATCGCCATTCAACAACGAACTATAAGGAACATAATTATATCCGGGTGAGGTCAGATTATAACTCTGCGTTGTACCATCTCCATAATTCAGATACGTTCCCAAATCCAGACTCAGCCATGAAGTAAGCCGGGTAGTGTTCTGCAAATTCAATCCGAAACTCTCGCTGTCAGTATATTTATCTTCTTCCCGGTTATTCCTGTAAGACAGCGAAGCATTAAATGTATTTTTTTCCGTTCCACGCCCGATATTCAAGTTATATTGTTGCGAAAACGGATTTCGTTTACCATATTTCTTCACATCATCATAATAACGGAATCCCTGTGAAGCCAGTTCATGTAGCGTCTGCTCCATTTGTGCTTCGCTGATCGCACCTGTATGATGTTTTAAAATAGCCTGTACCCCCAAACAGGAATACATGGATGCATTGTCCAATAAATTCTGTGCATATTGGGATGCCCCCTCTCCTTGAAGATTAGGATTCATGGCCGCCCACTCCTTTTCCATCTCTATCATGTCAGCCGTACCGGCCAAGTGACCGGTATAAAAATTATAAGGGCGTACTGTCAATGTCGCTGAAAATGATACATTCAGCTGATTCTTTCCGGCTTTTTTAGTAGTGATGACTACTACACCATTAGCAGCACGAGCACCATAGATAGACGTAGCCGCGGCATCTTTTAATACCGTAATATTCTCTATATCCTCTATATTCAAATCAGGCACATTTTCGACCCAGTTGCCCAGTCCGTCAGAAATAGTTTTCTCTACCGGAAACCCATCAATCACATACAGAGGAGTAGTAAGTCCGTTCATCGAAGTCACACCACGTATCTTACCGTCACTATAACCTGCTATTCTTCCCTCCATCAATGAGCTGACACTACTTAACCGTTGGGTTTCCAACTTTTTCGAATCTACTTTCGCAAATGAACCGGTAGCTCGTTCCCTGGAGATAGTCTGATATCCGGTTACCACCACCTCGTCCAGCAGTTCGGAGGCCGGCTCCAAGACAATTCTGTAACTGTTCGCACTTGTCAATCTTACTTTCTTTGATTCATAGCCCAAGTAAGAGATTTCTATCTCTTTCGCTGTGCGGAGCAGGGTCAGCCGGAAGTGCCCGTTCATATCGGTTATGACAGCAGCTAGTTCCTCCCCTTTCGTCTGGCTCACCTGACGGATGTGAGCGGCAGGCAGGGGATCTCCATTCTCATCTACAACTATACCGCTGATCATCCGGTCTGTTTGTGCATATGCCATTGTTCCACACAAAAACAATGCAACGAAAACCATCGCCAGTCGAAGTAGCTTTCCGTGGTAATCTGAATGTTTCATACTCTTCATAGATTTAATATTAATACTGTTTATAATCACTTTTTAAGTTCCGTTTTATTGTTAAAACAGTTTTACAGCTTATATTACGTCGATAGCAAATTAATGCATAAAGTTTTAAATTATAGCAAAAATAGGTTATCCAAATACAGCAATTGCCGCATTTGGATAAATTTATGATAGCAAATTAATAGATTATCTATTTTTATGCAATTCCTGCACTTTGTTTCTATACTGAGCGGGAGTCATACCAGTAGCCGCCTGAAACTGGCTATAAAAAGTAGTCATGGAATTAAAGCCCAATTCAGCTGAAATCGCCTTTAGCGGAGTTTGGTTATCAGGATCGGAAAGTAAACGGACTGCCTCTTTTGTGCGGAAACCATTTACAAATTGAGTAAAAGTCTGCTTGGTCTGCTCATTAATAATTTGAGAGAGATAAGTACGATTAGTTCCCAACATTTCCGCTACTTTCTCTTTGGTCAGCAAATTGTCTGTAAATACCTTCTCCTCCCGCAACAGCGTTTCCAAACGCAGAAATAAATCCTGCTTCTTTTCATCTGTCAACGAGGATGAAGCATATTTCTCAGGTTGCGGCAAAGAAGTTTTCGTCGAGTCCGTAAGATATTCTTGTAAAAGAGCGGACTGGCGGCCTATCTCTGCAAACTGCTCGTCTATTTTATTCTGCAATTGCTGTTCACGCCGGATAGCGTCCTGATTTTGCTTCACAATGGTAAGGTACAGCTTATTTTTTCTGTAATATAAGTAATATAGTAAAGAGGCAGCTATGAAGATACAGATAAATCCGGCTATAAGCAATTGCATCTTATTTTCCTTTTCCAATAATTCCAGACGGTTTTGTTTTATCTCGTTTTCCTGCCGTTCCATATCGTATTTTGCACGTATCTCCCCCACGGCACGTTCCTTTTCCGCATTATATAAGCTATCTGTTTCCAGCTGATAGAGCTTATGATACTTCAACGCCTCTACCAGCATACCATCTTCTTCATAACATCGGGATAAAGCCTGCAACAGGTCACTTCGATAGATGGCATTAGCCTGTTGGTAAGACAGTTCTATTCCGGCTTTCAGCATCCGGACAGCCCGGTCATACTGATGATGCTCCATTAAAATTTCGGCATAGCCCAAATAGGAATTCATCACAGAAGAAATATTTCCCTGTTCTTTCAAATCCAAAGCCTTCCGGAAAAAGCCCAGCGCTTCATCATCTTTATTCAATTTATGCAGAATATATCCATAAAGATTGTAAACGTTTGATTGATCATAAAAGTCATTCTGCACCATGGTGAACTCCGCCTCCTGAATATATTTCAATGCTGTATTATAGTCACTCTTCAAATAATACATATAAGCGGTATTGGTTGAACCACTATAAATCAGATAAGGATCTTTCCGTTCATGTCCCAGTTCATAACATTCAAGGGCATATTTCAATCCTGTGCTATCATTTTTTAAATAATAAATACCGGCAATATTAGAAAGTAAAATGGAATAGAGTCTGTCATAATGACAACGTCTTGCAGCTTCAACTCCTTTGAAGAAATAAGTAAGTGAACGATAATAGTCTTTTTGGACATTCGATGCATAAAGTCCCAGACCATTATATACGGAACATAAGGCGGAATCATTTTTATTACTTTCACCTATCAGCCTGGCCTGCCCTAAATGACTATAAGCCTCCTTTACATTTCCCTTCATCATATGGGCCTGCCCCAGACAAATATGAGAATAAATTACAGCGCCATTGTAATCCCGTTCATTATAACCTATCTCAAACAATTGTCGACCATAAAAGATAGCCTGATCATAATCTGCTTTATTCAGATAGAGAAAACTAACTTTCCGAAGCGCTTCTTTATCTTTAGGATACTTTTTCAGATACTCCAACTGTACATTAATGGCATTATTTATTTCTTCTTGCGCCTCTGAAACAACGGGCAAGAGTCCCAATAACATTACAACCACCCACAGTTTAAGCATCCTCATTCCTGTCATTCTTCCTTTTCTTCTTTCCGCATACTGAACTCACAGCCACAATATTGCTGATTATAAAAATTATATTCCTTAATGATAGCAATGCGACGCTCGCTCAATCCACCTTTACGCCAGTTCTGTTCCCAATAAGTGACATCCGGATAAGGGGCCGTAGCATATCGGCCCGCTTCCTCTATCTGTTCCAAACTTTTCCAACGGCTGGAAGCAAGCGTAGTAGTGATAACCGGGAATCCATGTTCGTGAGCATAACGTGCGGTTTCCTGCAGTCGCATCTTGAAACAACGCAAGCAACGGCCTCCTCTTTCAGGCTCTTGCTCCATTCCTGCCATTCGACAACGCCAGGCATCATGATCATAATCGGCATCTATAATTTCCAATCCCAAGGACTGGGCATACCGCGTACATTCGTCCTTGCGGATAATGTATTCCTCCAACGGATAAATATTGGGATTACAATAATAGATAACCGGAGTGACACCATGCTGCATCAAGCACTCTATGATGGCTGATGAACAAGGAGCACAACAAGTATGAAGCAACACTTTGTCGGCTCCTCCCGGAACTTCAAGCTGGAATTTCTTTTTCATACGGCAAATTTAATAGATATTTGCCATACTGACCAACGGTTCGTATAATTTTTCTATATCCTGCGCATCCATTTCTATCTCCACTTGATCACCGGGAACCAGGGTTTGCCCCTGAGGAAGTAAGTTTTTACGATTCCGATGTATACTACGAATGATACAATGATTAGGTAAAGCCAATGTATCCACTTCCTTTCCGTCAAAATAAGACCCATCCATTATCTCGACAAAAAGATGATAGCGGGCACCAGCCTCTTCGGAAGACTCCGGATTATGGCTACGGAACATCCTGTCATACAGCAATACATTGTAAGGTTTTATCTGTAACAATTCGGTGAAATAATAAGTCAACCCACCTACCACGATGGAAGGATAGAACACCTCGAAATGACCGGTAATCTCCGTTATCAGGACAATGGCAGTCAAAGGGGTACGCACCACAGCCACCAAAAAAGCCACCATCCCGATCAGCATCATATAACTCACATTCTCATACCCTATCCATCCGCGCTGTACCAATACCAACCCGAAGATTTGTCCCAATAATCCTCCCGTAACCAAGGTAGGAATGAAACTTCCTCCCGGCAAACCCGAAGAAAGAGAAAACAGCGTAAAAACAAAATGAATAAGCATCATGATAGTAAGCCACCGGATATCATGAGTTCCATTCATTCCCTGCATCATCAAAAACTGCTCTCCGCCACCTGTCAGATTCGTCTCTGTTAACGATATGGCATAAGCTATGATCAATAAATACAACATCTTGACAGGAATGGAGAGTTTCATGGCAGGTATCCTTTCTTGAAAGAAAGGAACGATGAGCGAATAAAACTTTGCAATGACAGCCATAAGGGCGGCAAAGATAATATAAAGCTCTGCCTGACGGATAAAAGATAAACCGGGAACGACCGCACTAATCAGATGATAAGGAGTCGTGGGGAACATCCAACTAGCCACTCCTCCGGCTACCACGCCGGCCAACAAGGTAGTAATGGCGGTTTTAGGCGCATCAAAACGCTCGATGGATTCTATTACCAGCAAAGAAGAAGACAACGGAGCGGCAAAAGCGGCAGACAAGCCCGCACCGGCTCCGGCAGCCAGCAATTGTTTCCGTTCCCCTTTCAGGATATATCCCCAACGGGAGATAAGTGTTCCTATATAAGACCCTATCTGAACAGACGGCCCCTCGCGTCCCAAGGACAGCCCCGCACTGAGAGCCAACACACCTCCGCAGAATTTGGCCACCAGTTCCTTAAAAGGATGCTCATAACGGATACGACCGTTATTGGCCGCACGTGTCTGAGGAATACCGCCTCCGGCTATCAATGGCATACGTTTTACCAAAGAAGCGACAAAGATCAGAATCCCCCATAAGATAAAAAACAACAATACATGCCAATACCACGGATAATGCGCCGTGAAAAAAGTTTTCCGCACATCAAAGAAATACCAGAGAAGATAGTGATAAGGCACAGCAACCAGTCCCGTAAGCAGCCCCACGAATATGCTCACGAAATACAGACGGGCATCAATCAGCTTCAGTTTCCATATTTGCCATTTGCGCAGATTGCTCCACTCCTTCCACTTGTTTTTCCATTTCTCCAGTTTCATATCCGGAATAAACAAATGGAAAAGAGAAGGGTTTATTTAAACAATGGCTTTAATAGTTCCGGTATTTCTATTTCATTTGCTTTCAGCGCTTCCAAACATTCACGCCCTTTATCGGATAAAGTAAAATGCATCTGCCGTTTATCCTTATCCCCCAAATTACGGACGATTAATTCTTTCTCTTCAATGGAACGGATGACTTTAGAGGTATGCGAAGCAGACAGACCTGTGTTTTCCGATATCACACTGGCTGTCAGCGTATCTCCGCCAATGCAACAAAGTGCCATTGCCTCATTCAATGACACTCCATATTGTTCCATCAAGCGGGTTTCAAGTTCAGAGAGAGCCTTGAACAGCTCTCTCATGACACATATTGATTTTATTTTCTCCATGCAAATTTAAATAAACAAGTTTACATTCGCCTGTTCGGCACGGTTCATATAGGTTGCCACTCCGCCAATAGTCACATGATCCAGCAATTCCTCACGTTTCACACCCATTACATCCATTGACATCTGGCAAGCAATAAATTCCACTCCGTTCTGAATGGCTTGAGTACGCAGAGATTCCAGTGAGTCGATATTTTTCTTATTCATGATATATCGCATCATCCTGGCTCCCATTCCACCCATATTCATTTTAGACAATCTCAACTTTAAAGAACTGGAAGGCAGCATCATGCCGAACATCTTCCCCCAGATATCTTTCTTCACCGCAGGCTTGTCCAATCTTTTGATAGCATTCAGCCCCCAGAAAGTAAAGAAGATGGTCACCTTCTTTCCCGTAGCCGCCGCACCGTTTGCGAGTACAAAAGTAGCTAAAACTTTGTCCAGGTCGTCACTGAACAGAATAAAAGTTTTCCCTTTATCCTCCCGGCAAACCTCCGAGGAAGAAGATTGCGGAGTACTTTTCTCAACAATTACCTCATACTTTCCTGCTCCTGACTTTACTGAGACAAAACGGTTCCCGGTAGTCTGGCACCATGCTTCGGCATCGCGGGGGAAACCGGCATCCGTAGCGACAATCTCCAGACGTTCGCCGTCCGCCAGTTCTTCCATACTCTTCTTCAGCTTCATGATAGGACCGGGACAAGATATGCCACAAGCATCCACTTTTATTGCTTTCATAGAAGGAATGACGGAAGAGGCAATAGTATAAGCTTCAGCAGAATCTTTACTGTGTTCAGAATGATCAACTTTTGAAGAATCAGAACTTGAAGATCCGGAATTTGAGAACTCCTTCGGCTTGGGCAGAGGAGCCGTTGCCGCTTTATACAGTTTCAAACCTCCTATTAAATTCCTTACTTCCCCAAAGCCATTCTGTAACAATATATTAGAAGCCAGATACCCTCTCAACCCCACTCCACAATACAAATAGACCGGCTTATCCTGAGGAATCTCTTTCATCCTTTCGCGCATATCATCCAAAGGAATATTGACAGCCCCCTTCAAAGCACCGAGTGCAAATTCATCGGGAGTACGGACATCAACCAACGTAACTTTACTCAAATCGGCAGCCTGCAACTCGCGCCAATAAAGAGGCTTCATCTTTCCGCTCAGTATATTTCCGGCTACATATCCGGCTACTGCTACAGGATCTTTAGCCGAAGAGAAAGGAGGAGCGTATGCCTGCTCCAAAGCCATCAAGTCATAAACAGTTCCGTTATGCTTAATCACTTGCGAGAATTCGTCAATACGTTTGTCCACTCCGTTATACCCCACAATCTGCGCTCCGAGTAATTTCCCGTTCACAGGAGAGAAGGTTATTTTAATGGACATCTGTAAAGCGTCGGGATAATATCCCGCATGGGAACCGGAATGGATGGTTGCCGACAAATAATCAATGCCTGCCTGTTTCAACCGCTTTGCCGGAAGGCCTGAAGCAGCGACAGTCATATCAAAAATTTTGGCAATGGAAGTACCGACAGCCCCTTCGTATGTAACCTTATTTCCAAAAACCATGTTATCTGCCACAATACGCGCCTGACGGTTGGCCGGACCAGCCAGATAATTCAACCACGGTCTATCAGTCAGCGGATGAAGGAACTCGATAGCGTCGCCCACCGCATAAATATGCTCGTCGGAAGTCTGCAAGTAATCGTTCACCTTAATGCCGCGCATCTCCCCTATCTCCAGTCCGGCCTCTGTCGCCAATGAGGTATTGGGACGTACCCCGATGGATAACAACACCATATCGGCAGGCAGCCTTTCGCCCGATTTAAAAATAACCTCCAGTCCGTTGACCGTGCGCTCGAAAGAAGCCACCGCCTTTTCCAGGTAGAGATGCACTCCTTTCTGCAACAAATGCTCGTGCACCAAAGAAGCCATAGAGAAATCAATAGGAGCCATGACTTGATTTGCCATCTCTACAACCGCCACTTCCGCACCGGCTTCCTGCAGATTCTCCGCCATCTCCAACCCGATGAATCCGGCCCCGATGATTACCGCCCGTTTCACCTTATGCTGCTGCAAGTAACTCTTGATAGCATCGGTATCATTCACATTACGTAGGGTAAAAATTCCTTCATTGTCAATGCCCGGCAAGGGAGGACGAACAGGCGACGCACCCGGAGAAAGCAATAATTTGTCATAACTCTCCGTATAAGTTTTCCCGTCGGAAGTACGAATATCCACTGTCTTATCGGCAGAATGGATGGCTATTACCTCGGACCGGGTACGCACATCTATGTTAAAACGTTTCCCGAAAGCCTCCGGAGTCTGTACAAACAATTTTTCCCGCTCCGCAATCACACCTCCTATATAATAAGGCAGACCACAATTGGCATACGAAATGTATTCTCCCTTCTCGAACAAAATGATTTCCGCCTGTTCCGTGTTTCTTCTGATACGTGCGGCAGCAGTTGCACCTCCTGCTACGCCTCCTATTACTATATACTTCATAATCGAACTATTTTATTTGATTTAATATTTTCCAATGGAAACTTTATGCAAACATACATGATATTTCTTATAATAAAAAGTTTCCTATGGAAAATATTATCAAGTTAACTCTTTTTAAGGAGAAAGAACATTCCGGGTATTAAATAGACAATCTCTATTGTTGTTTGATATTTTATTCCCTACCTTCGCAATAAATTTCAAAATAAATAAGAAATTGAATCGAACAGACGCACATCATGTTATCTAAAATAGACTTGACGCAGGGAGGCATCACCGGCACTCTGCTACGTTTTACCTTACCTATGATTATAGGCTCACTGCTACAACAGTGTTACAATATAGCCGACACGCTGATTGTAGGACAATGTATAGGTTCCGGCGCATTGGCCGCCGTCGGTTCCGCCTATACGCTGATGGTTTTCCTCATTTCCATCCTGCTGGGATTGTCCATGGGAAGCGGAACCGTTTTTTCCTTGCAATATGGAGCCGGACGGACGGATTCCCTACGCCGTAGCATCTATGTATCCGTCCTGCTGATCGGCACAGTAACATTGATTCTAAATATAGCGGTTTTCGTCTGGATTCATCCCATCCTCAGGATATTGCAGATTCCCAAAGATATTTATGGCATGATGTATGATTACTTGTGGATTATCTTTTGGGGAATCGGCTTTACCTTTATCTATAATTTCTATGCGGCATTGCTGCGTGCCATAGGAGATGCCGTCACTCCTCTTTGGTTTCTGGCGGTTTCCGTTGTACTGAACATCGGGCTGGATTTGTTCTTTATCTTGCAGTTGGATTGGGGAATCAAGGGAGCAGCCATCGCCACGGTAGCCGCACAGGGAGTATCCGCTTTGGGAATTATGGGATATGCCTACGTGAAATACCCCGAACTGAGATTACACCGCAACGACCTGCATTTCGACCGTCACTGCCTGAAAGAGATCACTTCGTTCTCCGCACTGACCTGTGTACAACAATCGGTGATGAATCTGGGCATTCTCATGGTACAAGGATTGGTCAACAGTTTTGGCACTGTAGTCATGGCCGCCTTTGCGGCAGCAATAAAAATAGACTCGTTCGCCTATATGCCGGTACAGGAATTCGGAAATGCCTTTTCCACCTTTATTGCCCAGAACTTCGGAGCGAGAAAAGAGGAACGGATCCGCAAAGGAGTGAAAAGTGCCTTGATTACCACCGTTCTCTTCTCTCTGGTCATTTCCATTCTGGTCTTTTTATTCGCCAAACCATTGATGCTGATTTTTGTCCGCCCCCACGAAACGGAAATTCTGAACATCGGTATCAGTTATTTACGCATCGAGGGAGCGTTTTATTGCGGAATCGGGATTTTGTTCCTGTTATACGGATATTATCGTGCCATCCGTATGCCGGGAATGTCCGTAGTGCTCACAGTGGTATCGTTGGGAACCCGTGTAGCCCTTTCCTATTGGCTTGCCGGCATTCCTGCCATCGGGGTCATCGGAATCTGGTGGTCTATTCCTATCGGATGGTTTATAGCGGACGTCATCGGCATCATATATTATAAGTATCGAAAAAGCTCCCAAACAATTGAATTTAAATAAATGTTTTTGTTAGTAAAAGACATACATACAACACCTTTTCATCTAAAATTTATGTATTTTTGTAGCCCTATAGAAAAGAACAGACATACAAATGATGGAAGAAACAACCTGCAAACCTGATTATTCGAATTCGATGGCGGAACATCTGGGTATCCGGTTTCTACCCTCCACCGAGGATGCGGTACATGCCGAAATGCCTGTAGACCATCGTACTTCACAACCCTTTGGTATGTTGAACGGCGGCGCGTCACTGGCTCTGGCCGAGATTGTGGCAGGGCATGGCTCTACGTCGCTATGCCGGGAAGACGAATATGCCTGCGGAGTACAAGTAAGTGGAAATCATCTGTCGGCCGTGCCCGTCGGAGGCAAAGTATTCGCCACCGGCAAACTGATTCACCGCGGCAGATCCTCGCATATATGGAATATAGATATCACCACTCCACAAGGACAACTGGTTTCTACTGTTCGTGTCGTTAATTTCATACTGAAAAAGAAATGAATCTACCAGATATACATACGCAAAAATTATTGGATTGCCTGACACACAGCCGCCTCGGTTTCGCCCTCTACCGGTTACCTTGGACAGACGAATGCTACCTGGTATTGCAAACCTCGGGCGATGTGGAACAATTAGCGGACATTCAGGAACTGAATGGAAAGAAAGGATTTGTCATGGCTCCTTTCCAGATATCGGAGGAACATCCCTTGGTACTTATCCGTCCGGATGTCACCGCATACGACTGGAGCGAAATCAGCGAAGCACTGTCTTCACTGGAATGTGCGGATGCCCTGCTCACCTGCAAAAGCCGGCAGAGTGAACTCTCCCCTTTTGTTTCCGAAGAAACGGATAAAGAACAATATACCCGCGCATTCGGGCGTTTCATCACTCCCTTACAAGAGAAGCGGTTCCAGAAACTGGTTCTGTCACGTTCTTCCGCCAGACATATCGGAGATGATTTTTCACCACTCGGCGCTTTTGTCCGGGCCTGCAACAACTATCCGCGCATGATGATTTACCTATGCCACACCCCTGCTTCCGGAACCTGGCTGGGCAGCACACCGGAAATCTTATTAAGCGGACACGGCAAAGAATGGCACACCGTGGCCCTGGCCGGTACCATGCCGATGCAGAACGAAGTGATGCCGACAGACTGGGACAAGAAGAACCGGGAAGAGCAGGGCTATGTGGCTGATTACATCCGCCGGATCGCCAAAAGATTCGGCAACAAGATGACGGAAAAAGGTCCTTATACCGCCCGTGCCGGACAATTGGTACACCTCAAGACCGATTTTTATTTCTTGTTGAAAAATACAGACCATATAGGCGATTTATTGCAAGAACTCCATCCCACTCCCGCCGTCTGCGGCCTGCCCAAAGAGGAGGCTTTCCGGTTTATTCCGGACAATGAAGGGTACGACCGCAGTTATTATTCCGGATTCACCGGCTGGCTGGACACAGAGGGGCATACCGATATCTACGTCAATCTGCGCTGCATGGAAATAAAGCCGGGTGAAGCCATCCTGTATGCAGGAGGAGGAATACTGGCTTCCTCGGAAGTAGAATCGGAATGGATGGAAACGGGAGACAAGATGAATACGATGCGGAGCATCCTTCATCCTGACTTTATAAATAAATAAATGGAAACAATTAAAGTAGAAGAATAATGTATTCAGACAAAAAGAACATACTTCAGTTGGTGGCACTTCTCAAAGCGCACGGTGTGCGGAAAATAGTGCTTTGTCCCGGCAGCCGTAATGCTGCCATCGTACATACTCTGGCCAATATAGAGGACTTCACTTGTTATTCTGTAACCGATGAACGCAGTGCCGGTTTTTTTGCCATCGGCCTATCTTTACAAGGGGGAGGCCCTGCCGCAGTATGCTGCACTTCCGGTTCGGCCCTGCTGAACCTGCACCCTGCCGTAGCCGAAGCCTTTTACCAACAAGTACCTCTGATTGTCATTTCCGCCGACCGCCCCGCTGCCTGGATAGGACAAATGGACGGACAAACCCTGCCCCAGCCCCATGTGTTCGGAACGTTAGTCAAGATGTCTGTCAACCTGCCCGAAGTACATACTGAGGAAGACGAATGGTTTTGCAACCGCCTTATCAACGAAGCCATACTGGAAACCACCCACCACGGCAAAGGGCCTGTACATATCAATGTACCCATTTCCGAACCCATTTACCGCTTCACCGCCAAAACACTTCCCGAAGTACGTGTCATCACCCGTTATCAGGGACTGAGCGTGTACGACCGTGACTATAAGGAACTGATCGAACGGCTGAACAAGTACAACAAGCGCATGGTTGTGGTAGGCCAGATGAATCTGATTTACCTGTTCGAGAAAAAATATGTGAAACCGCTTTATAAACATTTCGCCTGGCTGACGGAACATCTGGGCAACCAGACCATCCCCGGCATTCCTATCAAGAATTTCGACGCCGCCGTTTATTCCATGACACCGGAACGCCAGGAAGACATGGCCCCCGAAATACTGATTACCTACGGCGGACACATCGTATCCAAACAATTGAAGAAATACCTGCGCAATCATCCCCCGCGCGAACACTGGCATGTTGCCGCCGACGGGAAGATAGCCGATTTATACGGTTGCCTGACCACCGTCATCGAGATGGATCCGTTTGAGTTCTTGGAAAAAATAGCTTTCCTGCTGGACAACAAACCTACCCATTATCCGCTGATGTGGGAAAACTATTGCAAAACCATTCCGATGCCGGACCTTGCTTATTCCGAAATCTCCGTTATCGGAAAACTCATCCGGGCATTGCCCGAACCCTGTGCCCTGCATCTGGCAAACAGCTCCACCGTGCGCTATGCACAGTTATTTACAGTTCCTCCCCAGGTGGAAATCTGTTGCAACCGGGGAGTGAACGGCATAGAAGGCTCCCTGTCCACCGCCATCGGTTATGCCGCCGCTTCCAGCAAGCTGAATTTCATCATCATAGGCGACTTGAGCTTCTTCTATGACATGAACGCACTGTGGAATCAAAATTACGGTGCCAACATCCGCATCCTGTTACTGAATAACGAAGGAGGAGAAATATTCCACACCCTGCCTGGAATGGACAAATCAAGCCGTTCCAGGGAGTTTATCACAGCCGAGCATTACACCACCGCCAAAGGCTGGGCGGAAGAACGCGGCTTTATTTACATGAAAGTGACCGGAGAAGAAGAGCTGGAAGAAGCGATGCAGCCATTCACCTCACCCGAGACACGGATGCAACCCATGCTGCTGGAGGTGTTTACCGACAAGGAAAAAGACACCACCCTGTTAAGAGAATATTATCACGGACTTAAAAATAAAAATGAATAATGGAAACAAGAGAATGGAAAACCATCAAAGAATATCAGGATATTCTGTTTGACTTTTACAACGGAATAGCGAAAATCACCATCAACCGTCCGCGTTACCGCAACGCGTTCACCCCCACCACCACTTCGGAAATCAGCGACGCCCTGTATTACTGCCGCGAGTGCCAGGATATCAATGTAGTGGTTCTGACCGGAGCAGGCGACAAAGCCTTCTGCAGCGGGGGAGATATGCACGTAAAAGGTCATGGCGGCTATATCGGCACAGATGGAGTTCCCCGTCTGAATGTGCTGGACGTACAAAAGCAAATCCGGTCACTGCCTAAACCGGTCATCGCCATGGTAAACGGTTACGCCATCGGCGGCGGTCATGTGCTGCATGTGGTATGCGATCTGACCATTGCCTCAGAGAATGCCATTTTCGGACAGACAGGTCCCAAGGTAGGCAGCTTCGACGCCGGATTCGGCTCTTCCTATCTGGCACGCATCGTAGGGCAGAAGAAAGCCCGTGAAATATGGTTCCTTTGCCGTCAATACTCCGCACAGGAAGCACTGGAAATGGGATTGGTCAATACAGTCGTTCCTTTCGACCGCCTGGAAGACGAAACCGTGGCATGGGCAGAAAAGATGATGGAGCACAGCCCGCTCGCTCTTCGTATGATCAAAGCCGGACTGAATGCCGAACTGGACGGACAAGCCGGCATACAAGAACTTGCCGGAGATGCCACCATGCTGTATTACATGACAGAGGAAGCACAGGAAGGAGGAAAGGCATTTTTGGAAAAACGCAAGCCACGGTTCCAGGATTATCCGAAGTTCCCATAATCAGTGGTTCATTTTTCCGGTGGAGGACAACCCAATAGTCCTCCTTGCTTCCCATTAACCACTAATCACTAATAAGAATGTTCCAAACCCGAATTATAAAAAAACAATTACACTTCAAGCAACCGGCAGGTACTTCCAGAGGAGTATATACCACCCGGAATGTATGGTACATCCTCCTCACCGACACCGGCAGCCGCCACTATGGCGTGGGTGAATGTGCCCCTCTCCCTGCCCTGAGTTGTGACGATATCCCCTCATACGACGAGGTGTTGGCCACTGCCTGCAAGAACCTGGAAAAGAACGGGGAAATAGACCGGGAAGCCTTGCTTCCCTATCCGTCCATCCTGTTCGGTATGGAAACCGCCCTGCTGCATTTCCGGGCACGCAGCCTGCAATTCTGGCACACCCCGTTCAGCAAAGGCAAAGAGGGCATCCCCATCAACGGACTCATCTGGATGGGAAACTTTGACGAGATGTACCGGCGCATCGGGGAAAAGATGCAGCAAGGCTTCCGCTGCATCAAACTCAAAATAGGCGCCATCGACTTTGAAAAGGAACTGGAGCTGCTGGCGCACATCCGCCGGCATTTCACCCCAGCCCAAATCGAACTGCGTGTAGATGCCAACGGTGCTTTCTCTCCTGCCGATGCCCTCGAAAAGTTACATCGTCTTTCCGAATTCCAGCTCCATTCCATCGAACAGCCCATCCGTGCGGGGCAATGGAATGAAATGGCCCGGCTCTGTGCCGCCACCCCCTTTCCCATTGCACTGGATGAAGAGCTGATAGGCATCAACCGGCGCGACCGGAAAATAGAATTGCTGGAAACCATCCGTCCTCAGTACATTATCCTGAAACCTTCTCTGCACGGAGGAATCAGCGGCTCCGAAGAATGGATGGAACTGGCGGCTGAAAGAGGCATCGGCTCATGGGTCACTTCCGCTCTGGAGTCCAATATCGGACTGAATGCCATCGCACAATGGTGTGCCACCTTGCAGCCCGCCCTCCCCCAAGGACTAGGTACCGGCTTGCTGTTTACCGACAATATAGACTATCCGCTTCACATCGAAGGGGACTGCCTTTGGTTCCACCCCGAAGAACAAGAACCCGACTTACTAAACTGGCTGAAACAATGACAAAATTCTGCACCAATAGAAACAAACAGACCATTCTGATAGAAAGCATCCCCTACTCCAACTGGGAAATTGAAATGGTAAGAATGAATATCCCTGCCGACAACCGAAGTTTCCGGCAGGAACTTTTCTCCTTTCTTTCCGAATGGTTTGACCCGGCAGACACCCTGCCGGTACATACTTCAGGCTCCACCGGCAAACCCAAGGAACTGTATGTAGAAAAAGAACGCATGATGGAAAGCGCCTGCCTCACCTGTTCCTTCCTCGGACTGCAAAAAGAAGATTCCGCCCTGCTTTGTATGCCCTTGCAATACATTGCCGGAAAAATGGTGGTAATACGTGCCTTGGTAGCGGGACTGGACTTGCTGCCTGTCACCCCCTCCGGACATCCTTTAAAAGACCTGACAAAAGCACCCGTCTTTGCCGCCATGATCCCCATGCAAGTCTATAACTCACTGCAAGTTCCCGAAGAGAAAGCGATATTGCAACAAATCAGACACCTCATTATCGGAGGCGGTCCTATCGACTCCCAACTGAACGCTGCGTTAAAAGATTTCCCCCATGCCGTATGGTCTACCTACGGCATGACCGAAACCTTGTCACACATTGCCCTACGCAGACTGAACGGTCCTGAAGCTTCAGACTGGTACACCCCTTTCGAGAGCATACAGATCCGTCTGAGTAAAGAAAACACCTTGGTGATATACGCTCCCGAAATTTGCGAAAAAGAACTGGTGACCAATGACATAGCCGAGATAAACGGACAGAACCAATTCCGCATTCTAGGCAGAAAAGACAACACGATCAATACAGGAGGAGTAAAAGTGCAGATAGAACAAGTAGAGGCCGCATTGAAAGAACACCTGTCCGTTCCTTTCCTGATCACCTCCGCCCCCGACGAAAAATTCGGAGAAATCATTGTACTGCTTGCCGAAGGACAACTGCCCGACAACATAGAACAGACCTGCACACATCAATTACCTCCCTACTGGCGTCCCAAACGTTTTGTTCCGGTATTCAAACTTCCCCTGACAGAAACCGGGAAACCCGACCGTGCCATAGCCAAATTACTGGCGCAAAAATAACTCCGATCCATTCATAAAGGGTGAATTCAAAAACCAATCAAACGGTCTTTTTGAATTCACCCTTCTTTCTGTAAAAAAGAATAATTTTCCGTGTTCTCCTACAACTTACGGAAAGCTCAAATTGTTTTCCTATCAGTATATTAAAAAAATCAAATACACGTAGTTTTTTTCCGTTTTATTTTCCCTTATGTCCACTACTCCCGGTGGAATGTATCATTAAATTCTAATTTTGTGAAGCTAGATTTGATACAAAGTATGTTATATAATAACCCAAAACCACAGGATACCAAAGAAGGACTGTCCGACCAAGATTTCAGTATTTATATGGATGCGCACACAGTGCCTTTCAGCAAATACCCCTCTTATATGCCGGCAGGAGTTTTGGGTATATGTACCGAAGGAAATGCCGAGATCCAGGTTGGCCTCCGGAAATATGTTATTTGCGCAAACGATATTCTTATTTTCATGCCGGGATTCCTGGTTTCATTTATAAAATCCAGCCCGACTTTCACCATCGACTATTGTACTTTTTCAAATGTCCTTTTTTATGACGTGATCAATGGAAGTATCAAACGTTTTCCGACCGGTTTTCATACCTACACCCAGACCCACTGCGTCTATTCGCTATCCCAAGAGAAAGCGGAACAGTTCTCCATCTATTTCCGGTTATTATACAACAGAGCCACTTCGCCAACTTATTTATTTACAAAAGAATCTATTACCAATCTGCTGAAATTACCTTTTCTGGAACTTTATGCAGACTATTACAGCACGGTAAAAGAACATAAAGTCACCACCTTGCATAAAGAAGAAATCGGATACTTTTTTCTGGATTTGCTGTTAAAGCATTACAAAGAAAACAAAGAAGTGGCGTTCTATGCCGAAAAGTTGCATGTTTCCTCCAAATACCTGACTGAAGCCTTGACCCTGGTAAGCGGAAAATCCCCCAAAGAATGGATTATACATTATACCCTGCAAGAGATTTACGCACTATTGGAGAATCCATCCATCAGCATACAGGAAATCGTTCAAAGAACCCGGTTTGCCAATCTTGCCACCTTAAGACGTTTCTTCAAGCGACATACCGGAACATCCCTGTTGCAATACCGGAAACAGGACTTATACAAAAATAATCAATAGGTACCTCAATAAAAAAATCAGCCCGTTCCACACATTCTTCCGGAACGGGCTGATCCCTCTATCTACCAAAACTTGTTGTTTTCCTTACTATACTCAAATCCGGCCGCCTTCAGTTTTTTCACCAACAGCTCCTTGTCTACATTCATATCATCACAAAGCTCGTCCAGCGAATGATAGCAGTCACGAAGTTTCATATTCACCATGCTGAAAAGCATCATCGGGTCATCAGGTAATTCCATATCAATATCTCCTTTTTAAAAATCGGATGCAAAGTTACAAAACTTTTCATAATGATACGTATTCCATCGCCAAATATCGGTTTGACAAACGGCTGTCACTTGCAATCATTTAAATGATAATTACCGCAAATGAAGTTACAGGGATTTTTTGCATCTGATGTACAATTTTACATTGCGCTCACTGCATCATATTCGTTCTTCAGAAATAATCCGGATACATTACAAGTAAACAGACTCACAGTATATTACTGCAAATCAGAAACATGCAGTGATAATAATTCCTATACCCCCACGAAATGGTTTATCCGTTTTCCTGCCGGAGCCAGCCCGGCAGAAAGCGTCATTACGCAGAATGGAGATGTGTTAGAATCCGTGTGGGAAGATGATGGAATACAGTATTTCACTTGGGTGAAGAGGACTTCTCATCCGTGTGAATAGCCGTTGTCACCAAGGTGAAACTGCCATTTCACACAGATGAAGCAACAGCATATACCGGAAGTTTACACAATAACCTCCTATTAAATTAAACGAAAGCACGCCACGCCTTGTCAAATTTAATCTGATATCTGCGGCTCTCTTACCAATAACAGGCAAATTCCCTCACCTCATCGCTTACATACCGGTTCAGGGGCATTACAGACATTTTTACATGGCAAATCATTGATAATAAACGGAATAATGTGACGGAAGATTTTTATATTTTATGTAAGAAGAGAATACCCAAATTCAGACATTATGCCATTCCGGTAATAACGACACTTTTTACTGTCACTCGCACTGTATTCTTTCATTCGAGAATCAAAAAAGAATACGAAATTCATCTTTCCATGAATGCTGAACTTCATATGTCGTAAATAAGAAATAAAAAATATAGAAAACACATAACAGCCATAACCCCCATAAACGCACCACAAAGTATGCTTTTTCTCCATAAGCAACGTGATGTAAAGGCATAAAAATCATAAGAAAAGGAGGAATTTAACAGGTTCTTCGGTTTTATCCTTACCTTTGTATGTGACATTGGGGTATTGTACCCTAACAACAATAAAGGAACTATGCAGATACATAACAATATATTGATTGCGGAATGCTCGTCTTACGATTTCAAGGAAATGGTGGAACGTAGGAAAGTGAAGTCATGGCTTAAATCTGTGTCGGCTTTTGCCAATACGGATGGTGGCAGCTTGTTCTATGGAGTGAACGATGACGGAGTGATTGTTGGTCTGGAGAATCCGCAAGACGATGCCGACTTTATCAGCGAAACCATCAAGGCAAGGCTCGATCCTGTACCGGAAATTCAGCTTATCCCGATAGAACACGAAAGCCATACCCTGCTTGAAGTAAAAGTCAAGGCAGGAATGCTGACACCATATTATTATTATCAAGACGGAACACGTACAGCTTATACACGAGTCGGTAATGAAAGTGTGGAATGCAATTCGCAACAACTTCTTTCATTAGTATTAAAGGGTACGCACATGACTTGGGATTCGCTACCTACACAAGTAGATGCTAACAAACATTCTTTCGTTATCCTTGCCAACACTTTCCGTGAGCAAACCCATCAGGAATGGAATGATAAATATTTGGAATCATTCGGACTTGTCACATCTGACGGGAAACTGACCAATGCCGGATTACTGTTTGTAGACAATTGTACTGTATTCCAATCACGAATTTTCTGTACCCGCTGGACAGGAGTTTATAAAGACGATGCTATCAGTTCCGTAGAACATCGGGCAAATCTTGTATTGCTTTTGAAATATGGCATGGATTTCATCAAGAACTATACCATGAGCGGATGGGTGAAGATGCCGAACTATCGCCTGAATCTCCCAGACTATTCCGATCGTGCAATCTTTGAAGGGTTGGTAAACCATCTTATTCATAGAGATTACACAGTAATGGGCGGTGAAGTACATATTGATATCTATGATGACCGAGTAGAATTGGTATCACCAGGAGCAATGCTTGATGGTACACAAATTCAAGACCGGGACATATACAAAGTGCCGTCCATGCGCCGTAATCCAGTTATTGCGGATATGTTTACTCAATTGGACTATATGGAGAAACGTGGTTCGGGCTTAAGGAAAATGCGGGAACTTACGGAGAAACTGCCTAATTTCCTGCCGGGCAAAGAACCACAATATCAAACGGAAGCAATTTCTTTCTATACCACATTCTATAATTTGAATTGGGGAGAGAACGGAAGGATACCTATAGAGGAAGTTGCCAACAGGGTAAATAGTAGCCTTGAAAAGTACTCTATCGATGAAGAATCTTCGGTGAAAACTTTCGGTGATTTACAGAAATCTTCGGTGAAAACCTTCGGTGATTTGCAAAATTCTTCGGTGAAACAAAAGCGATTGGGACGGACCGCACAAAGCATTCTTGACCTTGTAATATCAGACGGTTCTATATCTCAAGATAAGATGGCGGAAAAAATAGGAGTTAGTAAACGAGCCATTGAAATGCAGATTGCAAATCTAAAAGCCAAAGGATTGCTTGTCAGAGAGGGAGCAGATCACGGTGGCTATTGGCGTATTGTAATTAATACTAAAGCAGAAGAATAGACCTATGGGAATATATCTTATACCACTCAGTGTTATAGTTGCCATTTTGGTAATCGCCTTTTTGTTTGCTTCTTTACAGCAAGTAAAACATAAAACTCGATATATAGTGCTTTATGTAATAGCCATCATCATGCTATTTGCCGTTATTCCTATCAATGAATATTTGACTAAGTTTACGCAAATTTCAAGTGAAGAATACCTGCTTATTTTAATATTCGATATTGCGGTGGGATATTTTTGTATGTACATTGCCAGTTTGCTGAAATTCAATCTTCTTAAACAAAAAAATCAAGCATTAGAAAATGCCTTGACAGAAAAGCAACAAAAAATGTAAATGCTCTATTAAAGCATCAAAATGAAAAGCAAAAAACACTTCTCAAAGGAGAACTTGAATGGTTAACAGAAAAAATCAAAGTATTTACTGAGGAAGAGCAGAAAGCTATTCTTGCTTGTGCCTGCGCATTTGCAGAACATGACTTGATAATTGCTCCATCAATATCTATTCAGCAAAAAGATACGTGTAGTCAGCAAGACCTTATGTATTTTGTTTGTTCTGCTTTTTTCAATATGGGAAAGAAGCGTAATGATATTGTAAGTTTCTTATATAAAGTTTTTCCTATCTATTTTCCTGCTGGAGAAAGTGTATTGGCTAAAAAAATGCCGGGACAGGAAAGGATAAAAGAGAGAAGAGATAAAGAAAAACAATCCACATGAACCACAAGTATCATTGAAGTATATTCCAATATAAAGTCGTTTTTCGACATATATTTGTCAGATAATCATTATAGTCAGAATAGATTTTCGATTATAATGATTATCTTTGTTTTTGAAAACATATTATGTATTATGTAATGTATGAACAAAGATATTAATCGCTTGAAGGTGGTTCTAGCAGAAAAGAAACGTACTAATAAATGGTTAGCGGAACAATTAGGAAAAGATCCGGGAACTGTTTCGAAATGGTGTACCAACACTATGCAACCTAACCTAGAGACATTAGTCAAGATTGCTGAATATTTAGACGTAGATGTGAAAGATTTACTTTGGTCAATAAAAGAATAAAATAACAACAAATGAACATATTTTCATTTTTTGCAGGTGCAGGTTTTTTAGATTTAGGATTCGAATTACAAGGTGACTATAATATTGTTTTTGTGAATGAATTTCACGAAACCTTTAATCGTATTTACCGTTATGCAAGACATAATATGGGATTGCAAGAACCTAGATACGGTCACCATATAGAAGATATAACTGAATATGTTAATGGAGAGCATAGAGATAAGCTTCAAAGACTTATAAATTGGGTAGAAGAGTCCAAAGAGGAAGAACTTACAGGGTTTATCGGAGGCCCTCCATGTCCAGATTTTTCTGTAGCAGGAAAAAATAGAGGAAGAGATGGAGAAAATGGTAGATTATCTGGAACGTATGCTCAGCTGATTTGTACAGCACTTCCAGATTTTTTCCTTTTCGAAAATGTTAAAGGATTATATAGAACTGCAAGACATAGACAATTCTTTGAAGACTTAAAACAGCAATTCATAGCTCATGGATATTCTTTAACGGAACAACTTGTAAATTCTTTAGAATTCGGAGCGGCACAAGATAGAGATAGAATTATATTAATAGGATTTCACCAAGATGCTGTTGATAGGTTACATCTTCAAACTGATAATGGAATATTAGTGAATTTTCCTTGGGAGGCTCATAAAAGATATAACTTGGAAGAAGTAAAAAATCTGCCATGGCCTAACAAATCCCCCTACCTAGAAAATACTCCTACACCTATGCCTGATGGTATTATAGCAGAATTGACTGTACAACATTGGTGGACGGAAAATGATGTCACACATCATCCCAATGCTAATATGTATTTTCAGCCACGTGCAGGAATTGTAAGATTTAGAACAAAAGAAGAAGGTGATGTAGAAAAAAAATGTTATAAACGTCTTCATAGATGGCGATACTCTCCAACTGCTGCATATGGAAATAATGAGGTTCATATACATCCTTTTCTTCCGAGAAGAATATCTGTTGCAGAATCATTGGCAATTCAATCATTGCCTGCAAATTTTACCCTGCCACAGGATATATCATTAACAGATGCCTTTAAGACTGTTGGAAACGGAGTTCCTTTTGTACTAGCAAATGGCATTGCAGAATCTATTAACGACTATATTAATCACATAAATAATTAGTGCATGACTTTAACATTAGAACACCTATTAAACTTAATCGATGAATTACCCAAAGGAGTTAATTTAGATTATGTAAAAGCAGGAACAAATAAAATTCAGCTTAATAGTGTTGATCATGTAGAAAAATACATATTAGCAACAAAAGTTGATACAGAAAAAAGTTCTACGAAAAGTGCCAATATAACAACGGAAAATCTTCGTGTATTTGTAAACAAGGTTGTTGAAAACAAGCCTTTACATATAGAATCTGTTTGGAATGGTTCAGGTAGTGCCCGTTCTGCATGGGAGGGGTTATTTGCTCATACATCAGAATTTTACACTCACTTCTCAAAAGGAAGAAAACATTTAGTGTGGATTCCTACCCATCCTCACAAAGTAGGAGAAATTACTCCTTTAACAAAAGAATTGCTTGATAGTATATCTACTTATAAGAGTACATCAGACGAACAATTATATAAAAATATAGACATCATTACCGCTATCAAAACAAAACCTTTCCTTTTGCTTGCTGGAATATCAGGTACAGGTAAAAGTCGCATTGTTCGTGAACTTGCCCGTGCATGTTGGGACGAAGATTCCATCGAATACAAAGCCCAAAAACCTAAGAATTTTGAGATAATTCAAGTTAAACCTAATTGGCACGATTCTACTGAACTAATTGGATATGTAAGCCGTGTTAGCGGAACTCCTGTATATGTGATTGGCGATTTCTTAAGATTCATTACGCAGGCATGGGAAAATTTAGATATACCTTATTTCCTTTGTCTGGATGAAATGAATCTTGCTCCAGTAGAACAATATTTTGCGGAATTTCTTAGCGTAATAGAATCTCGCAAAAGTAATGAAGACGGAACGATTACAACTGATCCTATCCTAAAGAAAAGTACGGAAGATTGGTATCGGGTATTGACTGCCGAACTAACAGGAGGCAATGAAACGTTAAGAAACCGATTTTTGGAAGAAGGCATAACCATTCCACAAAATCTAATTGTAATGGGTACGGTAAACATGGATGAAACCACCTTCTCTTTCTCCAGAAAGGTTCTTGACCGTGCCATGACTATAGAAATGAATGAAGTGGATTTGTATGCTGGACTGGACAGCAAATATGAACGTATTGGCAAATTAAATAGTGACATGCTTATTGGTACAGCTGTAGAAGGTGTGGATGTATATGCAGATAATGAGGAAGTTTGCAATAAGGTTTTAAGCTATTTGCAGGCTGTAAATGATGTACTTAATGGCACACCATTCAAGATAGCCTATCGTACACGAAACGAGTTCTTGCTTTATGTGGTAAATAATTTACCCTACAACTTGGATGAAAAAGGAAACGAGTTCAGCGAGGATGAGGTCATAGCAATAGCATTGGACGAAATAACAAGCATGAAAATTCTATCTCGTATTGAAGGTGATGATACAAAAATCAAACATTCACTTCTTGAAAGCTTGATTACTACTATCGAGGCGCAATTATTGATATTGACTGGAGAAGAAAAGAAAATAGAATCTATTTCTGTAGCCAAACTGAAAGAAATGAAAGAACGATTAACATTATCTGGTTATACAAGTTTCTGGAGCTAAAACTGGAAAAGATATGTAAGAGAAGATGGAACTGCTTACTATAAAACATCAGGATTTTGAAATGATTGTCGAATGTACAAAATTCGATAACATTTGGAATAAGGCAAAGAATAATGTGGGAGAAGAAAACTTATACTCCACTTATTCTTGGTCGGAAGGAGTAATGTCTGTTATTTTAAGCAACCATATTGGAGAACAAATTACGATTGAAAATAGCCAACAAGCTCCTGCTGTTTTTTTTGATAATACAGATTACCCTATTTGGATTGAGTTCAAGGACTATGTGAAGAAAGCACAATTTGGCTCCATTCTTCAAAATGAAAATGATAAATTCACTTTTCGAAGACAAATATTAGCCGGTTTCTTGAATTATGGTAATGAGGTTGGACGCAGTGAAATACAAATCATATATCAAGTAGGAACAGAAGTCCGTAATTTTGCCTTCTCCTTTGAAGTGTTGAGTACAAAGCTTAATTATCACGAGCACTGGAAAACTATTATAGAGGATATTGAGCAGGAGTATAGAATGCTTTCGCTGGATTATATGCGAAGAACCTTTCATGGCTTTTCTCCAGATATAAGTGGTGAAACTCCGGAAATAATTTGGTGGAGTGTCTTTGCCAACGAACAAAAGAAATTTATCCAGGCATGCAAAAATATCATTGACCGCCCAAGACACCGTTTGCATGAAAAGGCATCATATAAACGTGCGGACAGATTGACGTTTATCCCATCTTGCATAGAAAACGAACTTGCAGAACATAGATCTGACAGCTCACATTTATATCGTGTAGAAGAATGTGCACGGACAAATGATACACAGGAAAATAGATTTTTGAAATTTGCACTTAGCCAAATTACAAAGAAATATGAGACCTTGAAAAAGCGTATAGAAGTGATAAAGAATGCGTCTGATGTAATGAAAGAGGATATGCAAGTTACATTGGCAACGTTGAGACATTTACAACAGAATCCCTTTTTCCGTACCGTGGGAAATTATAAAGGTCTGAGTCAAGAAAGTTTGGTTTTGCAAAAGGCTACTGGATATAGTCAGGTATATCGCACATGGAGTTTGCTACAACGTTCTTATTCTCTAAATGATGGCATATATCGTTTACAAACCAAAGATATAGCAACACTTTATGAGATATGGTGTTTCATTGAAGTAAGCCATATAGTAAAAGAAAAGTTACATTTGTCTGATGAAGACATTGATCATAGAAACCGAGTGGAAATGAATGGCTTATTTACATGGGACTTGGGTAAAGGAGAGCATTCACGCATTCTTTTTAAGAAAGACAATGTAGAACTGGCTGAACTCATCTATAACCCCAAAAGTTCGGAACGTGAAAATAATTATGTTGGCATAACAGATTTGGTGGTGCCTACTGTTCCTCAAAAGCCGGATATTGTGTTGCAACTTACCAAGAACGATTTGCAGGAAGGTATGAAATTTACCTACCTATTTGACGCAAAATATCGTATTGACGGGAAAGACAGAAACGGTGTAGATGTTCCACCAGAAGACGCAATTAACCAAATGCACAGATACCGTGATGCCATATATTACAAAGATCACAAATCGGATGTATTGAAAAAAGAAGTTATAGGAGGCTATATCCTTTTCCCAGGTGATGGTGAACCAACCGATGTTGCCGTATCCAAGTTTCGCAAGACTATTGATGAGGTTAATATTGGAGCTTTTCCACTCCGCCCCAAAGACATACATAACCGAATACTTTTGGAGCAATTTATTGAACAGCTCGTTAATATGAAATCGCACGAGACCATTTCCAATGTGATACCGCAAAAAGGAACATTTGTAGAAGTCGGAAATAGAGTTCTTATAGGTCTTGTTACAAACAGCAGTCATAAAGGATATTTACAGAGTTTTAAGGATGGTAATGCCACACTCTATTATACTGGCAGTCATTTTCCAACTAAAATAGCCTTGCAAGACTTACACTATTTTATGCCATACATAAAAGGGCAGGGCATTCGTGATGTATATGAGATTGTACGGGTGAGAACTATCACAGCTAAAGAGGCGAAACAAGTGGAGGGTGAAGATGCCAAAGATGACCTCCGACTTGCCTTTGAACTGTGTTTTGTACGCAAGCAATATAATGAAATACAATCTATTAATACCAGTAAAATGTCCAATAATACGTTTATTGATACTACGTTTGACGAGTTGGATGAAGTTCTGGTAGTAAATAAAGTTTAGATTTGGTATGAATAATAGAAAAGAAGCATATACAAAAGTAAATTCAATGATAGGAATGGCACCTCTTGTGTTGTTCTTATCATCGTATGTACCTTTGTTTGCTATAATTCTTATAAGGCAGTGCCTGTCAAACTATGAATATTTAAATTGGGGTGGTTTGAATATAGATGCATTGTTTTGTATGTTGAGATATTTTAGCATGTCTATATTCTGTTTCATTCTGATTTTATTCGGATTGATAGGAACATCACTAACATTAAAGCATGTAGAGGAGAAAGTCGAAAATGGCAATAGCGTCAAAATTACGGAAATATCTAGTATGAATGATGAGCCGTTGGCATATGTTGCAACGTACATTATTCCAATAATGTTTGAGGATTATTCTAATCTAACGGATTGCATAACTATAGTTGGGATATTCTATGTAGTTTATCGATTGTATATTCGGTCTAAATTGATTTTAGTAAATCCGTTGCTTAGTTTGAAATATTCTATTTATAATATAAAATTTTTTGATGGCAAAATCTCCCGTCAAGGCATTCTCATATCAAAAGATTGTTGTATTGAAGAGGATGATTGTGCAAAAATATACAATGTAGGTTATCAACTTTATTTTGGTTATAAACGATAAAATATGGAATTAAAAGATATACTTGACATCATCAGAGCTACAACAGATAAAGATACCAAGTTGTACATTGTGACACGAATAACTAAATCTGGACTTACTAAGCGAAGTCGAGTAAAAGATAAATATTTGTTCAAAGTGTATCAAATGAATTGTGACAATGAGATGAGAGAGAGCCTCTATAATGCTACGATCAGCCAAGTTGAAAAAACAATTAATAAAAACTTTGAAATGGTTGACTATGATGTTCTGTCAGATGAAACGGAACACTTGTTTACATACCCTATACAGAATAAAGTACTTTCTTTCTCTGATGTTGTAACAAATCAACTACTAAAAGCCTGTGATATGGTTACTAGCATTGCAAATATAAGTACAGTAACAGAGGAATTATGGGCATATTGCTTAGAATTATATCACCCAGAAGAGGATAAAAAAATATTCACATTTAGAAAAATTCTACCAAGTAAAGTTGGGGTTGATGACAAAAAGAAAAATTTTCTCAAAGCTATATTTAACACTAAAAGCCAACAGCTTTCTTTATTAAAAGAGGAAACTTTGAACCTCGATCAACAAATTGATTGTATCTATGTGGATGACACTTTTTATGTGGTAAAAAAAGCTAACTTTGAGCAAATTGTAGGCCTTCAAGAGGAGTATAAAGAAAAGGCTACTGAGATAGTAAATAATATGATAGGTTGTGGATTTCTTGTCGGAGGAGAAAAACTACATGAGTTGATTGAGAAAAAGCCATCTATTCATAAAAAACTTATAAAAGTAGAACGAATTGGAGGGTATAAAGAACTTACACCGTCTAAGATGCAGTCTATGAAGGAAATTTGTAAAAAGTACGGAGATAATCTTACAATCAAAGAAGACAAATTATCGCTAGATACAGAGCAAGATATTGACGTTATATTGAAAGCATTAGGTGATTATTATAAAAAGGGAGAAATTTCAGGCAAACCATATGGAACTTTTGCAGGAAAAGAACTCCAAACTCAAAATGCAAACAATATCAAATAGGAAAGTTTATTATTGATGGATAAATTGACGCAAGAACAACGCCATCGTTGCATGTCATCTATAAAAGGAAAAAACACTAAACCCGAAATGGTAGTGAGAAAGTTCTTGTTTAGTCGTGGCTTCCGCTATCGGCTAAATCATCCGCGTCTTCCCGGCCACCCCGATTTGGTACTTCGAAAATACCGAACAGTTATTTTTGTGAACGGCTGCTTTTGGCATGGCCATAAAAATTGCAAATACTTTCGTTTGCCCAAAACCAACATTGATTTTTGGTCAAATAAAATAAAAAGGAATAAAGAACGTGATAAAAAAGAACAATGCCAGCTTGCTGCTATGGGCTGGCATTGTATTACAGTTTGGGAGTGTCAACTAAAACCTAAAGTTCGCGAACAAACGCTTGAGTCATTAGCTTATACTTTGAATCATATTTTTCTTGAAGATAGAAAATTAAGAACCTACGAACAACCAAATACAACAGATTCACTTATGGCAGCAGAACCTGAAGCTGTTTATGAAAGGAAAAGTCAAGAATAAAAGCAGCAATTTATTACATCCAAAGGCGCTATATCGATGACTATTCCAGATTTTCCGTTAGTCTTATTCCTGCTTTTTCTATCAAATGTTGATGCTGCTCCTTCACCGCCCGATACATGGAATAATGTGCAAAGGATTCTTCCTTATATTTCAGACTACTAACAGAGGCAGCAACAGCCCACGTCAAAATAATGGCTACAATAGCCACAACATATCGAAGTTTTATATGATGTCCCCGTATAAACATCCCATTGATATTGGGTGGGATAACGGTTATTGGATGTTTCAATTCATTAATTTTTGCAAGTATTTCATCCTGCCGTTTTAATATGTTTTCTGTATTAGCCTCAATAGTCATGCGATTGAGATTGTAATCACAAACGTGGCTATATATGTATTCAAGAAACCTTGATTTTTGCTTGAACAGTTCAATAAGTTTTGGGAACCATAGTGAAAATGGCAATGTATCCGGCTGTCGATTCCAAATGTGTTTCTTCACTACTGACAGTGCATCGTTCCAGCAAGTACAGAAACTTTTGGCAACTCCATTATAAATGGTCTTTCCATCCAAATCCACCTTTATATGTTGCTCCGGTTGGTTTGGAGTTACATTCTGCCTATTAACGCATTCCTTCAATTCATTGATACTTTGACGCAAATTTGCGAGATTTGCAGCTACTACATCTTCTTTCATTATCTTCTACGTTTTGAGGTTTTATAAAAAGGTTCGTTTCTTTGGTTATCCTTGCTTTTATCATCCCGCCATCCCTGTTCGTTACTGGTTCCTCCGCCAGCACTAGGAACAAATGCTTGATGAGGTCGCACCATAAGTTCTTTTGCCACATTACCCAATGTTGCGCAAAGACGGTTAAAACTTAGATCTGAATCAAGTTTAGAACCGGCAATGCTAAATTCATCCATACAAAAGGATATACCACGAATATTATCAGAGTTTTCTGCACGATTAAAACGTACATCTATTCCCTTTTCTTTGAGCATACGGAAAAAGTCATGCCATGAGCGAGATGCTGCTAAAGCATCAAGAGTTGAGGAACGAAGATTATACTTACGTAATTGATGAGGACGCAAACGGCTTTTATTTCTGGCTTTGCTGTTTTTAGGAGCAAAGTAAAGTTTATACTCTTTGGTTAAAGCACGACAGACTTTTGCATTTCGTATCCTTTCGTTGCTGTCAGAAATGAGATTACCGTCATTGTCTATCCGGTTGAATACGATATGGCAATGTGGATGTTCCGTATCATGATGCCTGGCTATGATATATTGGGTATTGCGAATCCCCATTTGCTCCATCCATTTCTTAGCAATCTCCACCATAAGTGCATTTCCTTTTTCGTCATTGGGAAAACGGACGGTATCTTGCGGAGAGAAAGCAAGCGATACGTGTTTCACCGGACTTTTTACTTTCGGGCGCATAGAGGCTTGTATCTGAAAAGAATCTACTATGGTTTTATTGTTGATAGCACAGATACCTTCGTATGCCAAAAGTGTGGCACTCTTTTTCTTGTTCTTTTGGTCATTGGCATAATTTACTATTCCTCCAAAATCAGCTCTTGTTTTAATCTTCGCTATCATGATTGTTATTTTTTACTTGGGTGATAATTCTGCTGACTTCTGATATAATAGAAAAGCATTGTTGTTTCACTGCTTCCAAACCATAGATGTGCATCTGATGGGCGATCTGGTTGACATTATTGGCTATACCGGAAAGGTCACGGATTGCCGACACCATTTCCGGACTGATGCGCTGACCGACTTCACAACCCATTGCAGCCTGGTGGCAAAATTCATTGACAGACAATCCTGCCTGTTGGGCTTTGGATTGTATATAGATATAGTCGTTCTCGGTAAACATTACCCGGAAACATTTCGTGCGTTTCTGGTAACTCGCCAACTTTGGGCGACCACCAAGTTTCTTTTCCTTCATACTCATATAAACTTTGATGTACATAAATTGATTTTTTGAGAGTGGCAATCCTATCCGCTTGCCACATAGGTTTTAGTGACACTAAAACACAAACTTACCACTCAAAAAATCTTCCTATATTTACCTTGTTCTATTCGGCTTAGTTTGCCATCTTTGATAAAGGCTTCTATCCATTTGTTTGCCGTACTTCCATTTTCACCTAAAGCTAAAACAGTTGCGTCATAATCTTTTTTGGTGAATGTTTCTGGCAACATATTATAAAGGGTATTCCTTCGTGCGTAAATGCCCGTTTCTTGTGAAAGGGATTGTAAACGTTTGGGCTGATTTCCTGACAAGTTTCGATAGATGAACACTGCATGGCAAAGCAAGGTTTCGCAGATACTCATGGCTATGGCATAGTCATATTTATGGCAAATCAATTGTATAGTCCTGTCAGAGGAATATGATTCGTGAGTCATATTCTCCAAATGCCGGACAGCGGTCAACACCATCATTATACGATAGGCAATCAGCCCCATCCGTCGGACTACCCCCTGCATCTTGTTTTCTACTTCGTCACAACATTCCTCATTCACCCGACTGAGATATTTTATAAAATGTTCCTGCAAATCAGAGGGAAGAGAAAAGGAATAATTACCTTGTTTGACAAATTCTTCATGCAGATGGCAGAATTTATCTCCCAACAGTTTGAACATGGCATTCTTGGATTGGGAAATATCATTTGTGGCAAACACGTTTCTTATACCTCTCTTGAAACGAATGATATAAAAACAGAAACGGCTCATCAGACCGTTTTCCGCATCAGGTATCAATTTCCTTACCTGTTCGGGAGTTCCAGCCAAAGCGACTGACACTCTTGGATTGCTGACTTCGCAATATTCCCTGTCCTTGCGGCGGCTTAAACTGACTAACTCATGGTGAAAAGCCTTTCGTAATACATCTGAATAATTACCATAGTCCGACTTCAAAGTCTGGCTTAATGTGTCACCTTCCGATTCAAATAGCAGTCCGATTCCGTCATTATCTCCCAATATCTTCAGGAAAGAACTTGCGCTACTGTTGGCAGGAATGACAAGCATTCGCATAGGCGGTTCAGTTGGCATGGTCATTCCACCATCTTTCTTGCCTTTGATATAAGCGTTCATTGCTTCCTTGTACTCCAGCTCCAATCGTTTTGAAAGTTCATGCAAATTGCGATTGATAGGTGCTACAAGTTCCCGGCATAAAGTCAACGCACCTTTCCCCATACCGGCATCTGCTACTACAAACAGATAAAGGTTCGGATAAACGATGCGTTCATCGTACACTCCACAAATATTGTGAAAGCAGACAGACAAACATACAATCGCCTCAATCAATATTGTATCACGGTCATCCAGCGATATAGAATTGTTGACAACCTCATTTAGAAAAGAGGGAAGATGCTCAAATACACACTCAGGAAATGCCGGAAGTTCTTCCTCTGACTTTATCCATTTACCCGTTTTTCCATTTTGGATATTTGGCAAAATGGATAAATGTTCTTTGTTGAATGGAGCCAGTGAGATTCCGGCTTGGTTTGCAAGATGGAAGAAAGAACGAATGGTAATACCTTGTCCTTTGGATTGCAGACAATGTGTATATTGTTTGTCGGTTTCTTCCCTTTGATAGTTAGGGTAAAACCTACTAATGCGGTGGTAATACTCCCGTCCATTTTCTCCCAATCCGTCCACAAGCGCAAAGCCCAATTCTACCCAATCTTTATAATTGGGTGTTATATCAATGGCACGCTGCTCTATTTCCTGGACAAAATGTTCCACATCTTCCTCCACCTTATTATATAATGGAGTGATACTTGGCATATCTGTTTGCTGTATTTCAGAAGGGACATTCTCCCAATCTTGGGCGAAAAATATTTTCTTTGACATCATCTTTGTATTTAGGGTTAATATATGCTTGTGGATCATGTGGCAAAAAACATGAACGAGCAACGTCACTTCCGGACATATCTACCAACGGCAAGCCTGTTGCTTTGATACAGTTGGTAACAGCCTTAAAGTACCGGGAATGTTCCCAGCCTTTCAAGTCAACGGGTATTATCCATTTTAATCCATTACCGGATGGACTGACAAATAATAGCTCCGTATCGAAATACTCATGGTTGAGTAACTTTTGCTTTAGTTCCATAATATTTTCCACATGATCAAAATCCAGACACATCAATCCGGAGTGCATTATCAGTTCCCTCTCATTCCGCTTACGGAATAGTCCAGAAAAGGTACAATAGTCAAAATGGGTGGCTTTGTACCTTTTGGCTTCAGGAGAAGTAGCCATCAGACGCAAGGCTTCGGTTTGTGGTTGTGCATAATGCCCGGTGATATAGCGGTACACATCCACAATACCTACAGCTCTTATCGGTTCGATGTTCTGGATGGGTTTGCGAAAGAATGAAAAACAATAATCAGTCGTTCCCATCATCTGATAATCTTTTTGGATTCAACAAATCGTCTGGCTTCCTCCATCAATTCATCCTGTGTCTTATGCGATTTGTTCTTCAACCAGTCATCAATTTCTGATTGTAGAAAAGCCAGAGCTTTATTTATTTTATGTACGGGGATTTGTTTGGCTGAAACCCATCCATAAACCGTTTGCTTGGCAGGATGCGATGGTAGGTAAGCACAAAGATCGTCTATATCCATCCACTTAGGTGAATTACTTGCCTGCTTATTCTGCAGGGCATTTACTTTAGATTGTAGAGCCTCTACGGACTCAATCAGGTAGGACAATGCATTTGGCATCTCCTCCAACGAATTTACTTTATAAGCCATATCTTTCGTATTTTAGAGTTAATGCCGCAAAAGTATATGTATGTTTATGGGTGCTAAATAGGTGCTTGAAAGCCACCAATTACCCCCTCATTCACCACCGGTAGATTTAATTTTCATTAACACAAAAGGATAATAAAAGAGGGAGCAAACTCTTTTTATAGTAAAATGCTCTCCATTGAGAGTGTCTATGATGCAAAATACCCCTCAAAAAGCAGGTGCTTAATGAGGGGTAAATTATGATGTGTTTATGATTCTTTGTTATAAGTTATTGATGTTCAAGGGTGGAAGTTTCCACCATGACCTACAAAGTCAAATTTTCGATGTGTAATGTATTAGCTGCTTTTTCTTTCTGTTCGTTCACGATGTGCGTATAAATCTGCGTGGTTCTGACATTTGTATGACCCATTAAATCTTTTATTGTATATATATCAACACCATTTTCCAGCAATAGCGAAGCGAAACTATGGCGACCGCAATGGAAGGTGATATGCTTCTTTATACCGGATGCTTCTATCCAAACTTTCAAAGGACGTGAAATCCAGGAGGTATCTGTCAATCCCTCAAAAACGAGAGATTCTTCATCGTTTGGGCGTTCTCCACAAAGTTGGAGAGCTTGTTGTATGACTGGCTTATAATCTGGTCTTTTTGTTTTCTGCTGAACTATAACTGCTTGCCATGTACCCTTACTTGTTTGTTGAATCTGTTTCCATTTCAAAGTCTGGATGTCACTATGTCGTAATCCTGTGAGAATAGAGAATAAGAACGCACGTTTTAAAACATCGTCCTTACAAGGAGTATCAACCAACATTTGCACTTCATTCATACTAAGTGCAACACGAGGCTTCTCAATGTTTGTTATCCCCTTTACTTTTGCACCTATATCAACGGTAAGATATTCATCAACGAACGCTTGTTTTAATCCGGCCTTGAGTATAGAGAAATAGGTAGATGCAGTATTCTGTGAGATCGTTCCTTTTTTATTTCCTCCCATGGGAGCACGTAACAGAAACATCTTAATATCTTCAAGTAGTTTAACGGATATGTCCTTGAATGGGATTGGTTGTCCTTGAGAATAAATCTTCAATAATTCACCCACTCGCCTCCAGTTAACTATAATTGAATTTGAGCTATTAGGATGCCGTTTGCTGATAATACTATTGAAATACTTGATAAAGTCCTGTTCGCTCCGTTCATTTTGTGCAGCGATTTCATTCTCTTTATCAGTATATAGAATTGCGCTATCGTATTCATGTTGCCGTAACTTACGCACATTGTCAGCATAGATACAAGCCTCTTGATCTATCGTTGAACGGCATTGGATGATTCCATTCAAATCACGTTTAGGTTTATAATTGAATGTTCCATCCGGCAAGATTCGTGCAATGGACGACTTGTCCCAAATTGGTGTGGATATAGTCCGGTTAATTGATTCAACCACACGACTTGCCCGTTTAGAGCCTCGCTGGTAAACCGGGTATGATTCTATAATCAGATACCACTCATCTTTATAATTTGATTTTCTGAGTTTGACGGTTACTTTAGTGTTTGGTAATGCTTTCTTCATAATGACTTATATAATTTATCAATTTCAGATTTGGGAACATAAACATAATTACCAATTTGGCGTGTAGGAATAGAATGACGCCGTATGTGCTTAAAGACACTACTATCATTGATATGAAATTTCTTTGCAATCTCTCCGATAGTATAACAATCTTTTGGTTCAAAGGATAATGTTTCCTTTTTCCTCTTTTTACTCCTGATCTTTGCTTTGAAGTGTTCATCCATATATTGCCGACTAAGGCGTGTCAGACGTTGACCAAAATTGTATGATGGTATAGAGCCTTGTCGTATCATGCGATAAAGTACATCCTTACTAATACCGTAAATCAACATAGCTTCTTTAACCGTTAGAAATCCCTTGCTGGATGGTATCCGTCTAATTAATGCTTGACGTATTGCTTCTTTCTCTTTTGCGATTTGTCTTTTCTTGTATGCTCGTTTGGAACAAGCAGGGCTACAATACTTTGACATCAATGTGGGAGGAGTAAAGATTTTACCGCACTCCTCGCAACATCTTTGGATGGTGTAATTTCCTCTTGGCATATTCTTCTCGTTATAAATGGTTTATATCAATTTAAGTTGTATCTTATCGCCAAATAAGGCGTGTCGCAAATATGTTGCAAATAAGAGATAAAAAAGCCTATAGAAAACACATAGAAACCATGAACCCTATAAACGCAAAAAGCGTGCAACTCGTTGAGCTGCACGCTTTTGCTTATTGTTTATTATTTGTTTACTTATCGGAATCATTTGACTTCCTCAAAATCCGCATCTTGAATATCTTCTTTGTTATTAGAAGAAGAACCTTGATTAGCCTGTTGTCCTGCAC
>ERZ791899.88-NODE-88-length-124513-cov-12.075881_pt1 | contig 124513 bp, 122 predicted proteins | sample MGYA00510151_ERZ791899 | MGnify/ENA primary metagenome ERZ791899 (study PRJEB30046, sample SAMN00792118) | human gut metagenome | study: EMG produced TPA metagenomics assembly of the A metagenome-wide association study of gut microbiota in type 2...
GTCCGAATTGACGAATGACACCTTCAGCCCGATACTTCTAAGTTCTTGCGGGACTTGGGCGATGGCGCCTTCCAGACTGTACTTGTTGCTTCCGTCGATTCCCGAAGTCGGATGCTGGACGGAAATATTGTACTCGGTAGTTCCTTTTACCCTCTGCTGATGCTCTTCCTGCTGTTTGTTTACCATTTGGAGAAGCTGTTCTCCGACCAGTGCGGCCGTATTGGATTCCGGAAGTTCATTCTGCCTGATTTTATTTGCTCCGGAAATCAACTGTTCATAAGATTGTGTAGCCATATCATTTATAAGTTTTATCAAAAGTTTCGTCAAAAGTTCTATCCAATAAAAAAGCCTTGCGGCAGTTTATAGATTTATAAGGCTCGGACAACGGTATTGCCGCAATGACTCCGTAGAGCTGGTTATCGGAATTTACAACATAATCCGCTTCCACCTCTTCGAGTGAGAAGGCAAGCCATTGGCGGTTCTTCCGTTTGTCTTCAAGTATCTGGTTGAATATCTCGTCAAGAATACGTTCACACTTTTCAAGAACTGTTTCTATCTGAACGTAATCGGAAGTGTCGGATACATGTTCCACTACAAACAACAGGTAATTCCGGTCTTTTTTATAAGCTCCCGGACCACCGCCGTAACCGAATCCGTAACCACGGTCCAGAATCACCGCCGGATAATGGAGCACATTGTCCAATGCCGTATGCTTCTCCCTTTCGGATGAGAGGAAGTGCACCTCACCGTTCTTCTTGTGCCGGATGTCAATGTGCCTTTCGGCCAATTTCTCTATATACTCTGAAAATGTCATTTTTTCTGTTTTTGAGCATCACATATTCTCTTATTAAGTAGGCGGAATGCAGTTGCCACCGGCATTGCCTGGTATTTCTCCATGACCGCCACATCATCACCGACAAAGGCATCGAATATGTCGAGCCAATTGACCGACGGTGCAGCCGGCTTCTTTTGCCCGCCCTTCGGTTCCCGTTCGTCATCCAGCGGAAACAGGAAAGGAAAAGCTTTCGAGAGCCACCTCTTGACAAAAACGTAGTTCAGGAATATGGCGTATTTGATATGCCTGTCAATCTTTGCCACCTTCATTACCCGTTTTTGCAATATCAGGGGTTTCTGACGGCTAAATAAGCCGTTTTTTCTGCCTGACGGTAGGACAATATACTCGTTACCCTTCAGATATAACATTGACACGAAAATATCCAATGATGAATCCTTGCCGTCACGGACATATCGGTTGAAAGCCGTGTCCACGTGCATGAAATGTTCAAAACACATTCCTTTCAGACGTTCACCCGGCGCCTTGAGCCCCGCTACATCGGAAAGTATGAAATGGTCCATCCGGACACGACAGTCACTGATGAACTCTACAAGCTCGCCCAACTTATACCTGTAATAATTATCGGAACCGGCTCCGGACGGCAGGGAATAGAACTTCTTCAGGAATAATGATTCATCCATTTCCTGAAGATACAGCTGCGACACGAGCAGGAACTGTTCCGGTGTCAGTTCTTCCCATTTCTCAGGTACCGGGTACGTCACTTCACGTCGGATGCCAAGGCTGCAGTATTCAATGCGAAGCTCTTTCATGTCCAGAATGTACGTTTATGGTTATTATCCCGGTCGAATATCCTCCTGGGATCACCGGCATATAGCTCTGAAAAATAACAGCGTGCCGCCCGTAGCAGAGCCGTCATGTACATATCCGCATCCGCCTTCAGGTTCTGAATCTGTACAGCTACTCGTTCCGCATCAACGGGTTTCCTTTCCTCATTGCCTTTTTCACCAGGCTGTACCGTAGTGAAGTACAGTCCCCGGTCCGTTATGCTGCCCGTTTCCATCAACAGACGTCTGACCGCCATCGCAACAATGTAGCGGGAACAGGCCAGGCGCAGACGTTCCACATCTTTCCGCCGCCCGTCATCTTCAGAAGGATTGACCAGCCCGTCAATCAGATGTTCGTATAGTTTGTCACCGATAGCCGGCTGAAGCAGCATTTCCTCGACAAACTTCAGATGCGGCTGTAAACGCAGGAAAATAATCCGGCTGCCATTGATAAAACAGACGTCATTAACATCCGCGGTACTGCGAACGATGGCGGATTTACGGTCCTGATAAGCCTGCGAGGTCGCGAACTCCGGATATTCCGCTATATGGGTATACAGGAACTCAAGTAGTTCGTCAAGCGCATTGAATCCTTTGTTCCGTAACGATGTCCGCAGGTTATCTTCCTGATACTTGTACACCTGCTGGAATGACTCGTTGTTGTCAGACTTCTGTCGCTGGAAGCCTGCATCGGTGATTCGCATGCTGATTTCATCAAAGTCATTCCAGAACGCCAGGTTTGCGTTTGCCCGCTTGCAAATCTCCAGCAGGCGGCTGTCCAGCTGCTCCCGTTCGGTTGCCCCTTCAGTATTCTGTTCCAGTACATCCGGATTCGGACCGAATCTGTATATCTCAACCACTTCACCCGCCATCGCATCGCCCAATAGCGGTACAAGGTACTGCCGGAAAGCATTCCGAAGCGGTGCTTCCATCATGTCAAAGGAGATGGCGGTGTTCACCTTCATCACCGCTTTCAACTCCTTGCCGTTGTTCCATTTTTCTGCACTGAATATCATTAGCTCAATGTTTTTTTGGTACCGCTGCCAGTATCAAGGGTTACTAAAACAGTATTGCGGAAACGCAACTCACATTCCGGCATACCGTTCATCTTTATGTAGAGTTCTATCGGGTCCAGGATATTCTGCCGGTCAATCCACGCATTGGCTATATTTACGAGGAATGCCTCGCGGATATTGGAACCGCCCTGGTTGCCCGCGTATGTACCGCCGGGCATACCGGCACCGAGCACATTGGGATTGACCATTAGGGCGAATAGGATTTCCGAGTTGGCGGCTGCCGACACAGGCAGATTATCACTGCCCTGGTATTTATTCTCCAGCGGTTTGATTTTCCATTCTTCCTCAATCCTGCCGTTCATCTCGTTCACGGCATAATGCGAGAAAATGGGTTTTTCCGCATTATCCGGGCCGCAAAGGTTCTGCTCCACAGAGTCCATGTACTTCTGTATGGCCGCCTCACGTTCCTTGGCCGAATAGTCCTTGGACGGATATTTTTTCTCCCAATAGGAATACGGTATCTGTACATGCCACTTCCAGGTAATCTGGTTCTTGTAGGCTTTTTTGAGAAAATGGGGGATAAGATGGGCTATCTCCACCCATCCGCAGACGTAGGCAGGCCACCAAATAGGCATACCGTAAAGGTCATCATTGCTCCAGCTGTCACGCACCGGCATGATGAAACCATCCTTCATCTTTCCGGCAAACTTCAGTACCTCGGCGTGCATTTGCGGGTCATATTCGGACAATACATCCAGTCTGGTGTATTGCCCCTTGTCCGGATGCTGCGGCCAATAGCCGGAAACGATACACTTGCAGGCACCGTATTCGTCCATCTCGGAATAGCGTCGATAAAGAGCATTGACCGGATTGACTCCGGCAAAAGAGTTAACCGTTGCTGAAGGCACGAACTGGACGGCGCCGTTGCCGAACTTCAAATAGTCCCGCAGCACCTTCTCCATGTAGCGCCGCACGTTCCGGGATGAAATAAAAGCCTGTACCCGGCTGTCCGTAACGGGCTTCAGCATCTCGTTGCCGCCATCGTCGTAACCGGCCACTGTGCATGGATAAATACCCTGGCCGAGAGTCAGGTTACGGAGAAACTTCAATCCGGTATTGAGCACGCTGGTGTTGCCGATTTCCTCGGCCGCTTTCTGCGGAAAATCGTTCTCGTCTCCCCATGGGCGCACCTTCACCCCGTCGATGTCTATATAGGAGACATTCGACAAGTCGTATGGCGACAGGATCCGGGCACGGTCCTTCATCTCGTTCTGCGGGGTCCCCGTCGTCTCACCGAATATGTATGTAGATTGCATCAATAGAGGAATGCCGCTTGAATTAAACAGTATATTCATTAGAATACGATTTTCATTTTGTTATACTCCAGTATCAGGTCGATATCCACAGGGTAGGGGTGTCCTTCGGGATTACCCTTGCAGTCGCAGGGCTGTACACCACGGAGCTGGTATTCCTTCATGTTCATGCGTCCTGCACCACAAGCATATGCCTGAGGTATAAAATACACCTTGCCCACCTTACTGACAAATTTGATTGAGAAGATGCGCCGGCGCCCGCGTTCGTCCGTGCGGATATCCATATCGGCCAAAGCCAGATTTCTGCGTATTATTTCCATATTAAATCAGTTAAATGTATAGTCGAATGTTCGGTCAAAAATACCTTTCTTGTCATTGCGTATCCGTTCAAATTCCATGTGGTGGCGTTCCGAAGGGCGGTATGTCACAGTAACGCTGAACTTCTCACTTCCGTTCTTCCTGTGTAGTAGGTCCACATCCGTAACCACTATTTTTTTCTGTCCTGTAGCATCATATACACGAATATCGGTAGATGTTATCATATCCGTCAAAGCCTTGTATTTGGCAACAGTAAGATAACCGCTATTTACAGTTCTGACATCCCGTAGTTCGGGAGTCATCCTTGTATCTTCCTGCATGAATGATACAATTTCTCCTTCCAGTTCGGGATTGTATTCCACAAGTCCGGTCAAGGTAATAGTCTCTGGCAATCCAAAGTTGTTGAGATAGATAAATTTGCTCGTATTTCGGTAAAAACGTCTGTCCATACAATATCTAATTTGGTCTGTTTCGCTGGCACCGGTTGCCACTACCACGTCATAATAGAGTATAGCGTCTGCGGACACTCCGAAAAGGGATATAATCCGTGAAAGTGACACTCGTGCAGCAATCATCCCGGTGCGTCCGCCCAATGCGACGGACTTTCGGGTATATTTCTCCACTCCGTTACGGACATGTGCTACGCTGATATACAATGTCGTAGTATCATCTGCAAAGAACGGCAGGTATTCTTCCCGTCCTATAGCAGTATTTATGCTTTTATACCGGCTATAAATCATACCGGGCTCAGGTACGCTGGTTGAAACCCTGTTTTTGGAGTACCAGATTGTTACATTACGGTACACGACTGTATTTTTATCTTGGCAATAAATGTAGATGTTCCGTACGTCGCCTTTATAAAAATCATTCAATGCTGAAAAATCAGCGGGAGTGAAATAACAGCTTATTAGCTTGTCGAAATCTGACAATATAACCTCACCCGCTACGGGATAGAATCTTTCATGCCTCATGATATAGGTACCCGCCACACTCAGACTGATATCAACATATTCGTTTATACCGGTAATGACCACATCGGTCAAATTACCGGAAAAATACACTCCGCCATCGTCCAATCCCTGTATCACCATTTTTTTATGTCTTTAGATATACCTATTACCATAGCCTTGTTATACCAATCATATCCGGCTCTAAACTCCCAGGATTTGCGGCGGTATCCTGCCAAAAGTATGCAACTATGACTTCCCAGCAAGATACTTGCCGTCAAAGCATTGTTATGAACAACCGGCTGCCTATAATCCACCGTTACCGTTCGGTCAAGCAAGGCGTTATGTGATATTACATCCGCCAGTTCCACCCGCAGATAAGGGTATTCAATGATTGTATCCCGGTAATATTTCTCCGAAAAATAGTCTGCTAATATAGCCGCCGTATCCACATCAGCAGGTATTTCCCTGACAATCACTTTCGGCTCAGGTACTGCGGAATGTATTGTATCATGACAGATAACCGTTTCCGGAACACGGACAATACTCCGGCAGCGGGAACCGAACCAATGTCCTGTCCACCCGGCAAGAAATGCAATAACCGCACATAGAAATATGCACTTAATGTTCCGTCTCATCAACCTTTCTTTTGAATTTGTCCGTAACCGTCATCCATAATATCCCCACTTGCTTGATTAGCGTATCTTTCGGTTTACCGTCAATAATGGCAAGGTTTTCCAATATGCTGGTTACATGCTCCACGCAAAACCAGGTCATGACGAACACTTTGGCGATGGAAAAGAATACGGTAGCCAACAGCATTACAAAATCATTTTCCGCTATCGTTTTGCTTTCCAAATAAAAGGAATGGATAATGTAAATAATGGTCAGCCAGATGCATAGCTTAATGATGCACCGGGAGAAGCGGAAAGATTCAAAACCTATACCCTGAACCTTACTTGCCCGGATACCCGTCCACATCTCAGAAACAATCGCCACCAACATGGTCATTGCCAGGAAAGGAGTGATACCTATGTATTCGCTGATTATTGCAGTAATGGCACTGAAGGATATTGCAGGAAGTTGTAGGTTATACTTGAAGCTCGGAGCTATCGAAAGGAAGAAATCCTTTAATGAATCGTACCCGTAGGTACCGACGAATTTTGTGAAAAAACGTATCATATCTCTTTTTTGTCACAAAGATAGAATTCTGCCATCCGCTATCATAGGACAAAAAATCCCCTCCGTGGTTAAAGGAACGGAGAACAAAAAATACCTCTCTACACCCGCTTCCGTTTGTGAGTGCGCGAGCAAACGGAAGCGGGTGCCGCCCGCACCCGTTCCCCTACAAAATCCCTTCATCGCTAAAGCTGTAATAAGTATCTCCCGCTATTATAACATGGTCTATCAGCCTAATATCAAACACCTCACCCGCCTTTTTCAATCTCTCCGTTATATGCTTGTCGTCCCTACTGGGTTGTTTGTTCCCGCTCGGATGATTATGCACTACGACGAATTGCGTTGCGGATACTTCCACCAATATACGCATGATTAGCCTTACATCCGCCGCCGTCTGAGTTATGCCGCCAACCGACACCCGTACTTTCTTTATCACCCGTGAAGCGTTATTTAAAGCCAGTACCCAAAGTTCCTCATTCGGTAAATCCCACAAAAACGGATACATCAGCGCATTAATATCCTGACTGCAACGGATAGCGTCCTGTCCGTTATACCTGCTTTGCAGCCGCTTGTACAGTTCAATGGCAGCCGTAGCCACCTTTTTGCGGCCGGGTGTCAACGAGGAGAATAAACCGTTCAAATCATATTCCCCGCTTTGCTGTTCCGTCTCGGTGACAATTTTCTTATTGTTGGTTATCTCGTATATCAGTTCGCTGTCGCTCATGTAGCGGCAAGCACTATCAAACAAAGTTTCCATAACATTCATATTTTATCAAAGACAGCCCACCCGAAAGCGGGCTGTCTTTACTTATTATTCACTGATTAAAAGCTGCTCCAACTCTTCGATTTTCTGCTGAATTTTCTTTTGCATAAACTTGGCGAATTCCTCTAATAAAAAGCGGTTGGAAATCGTAAAGATGTCGCTATTATTGCCGTAGCTCGAAGCCTCCATAAACCGCAATTTATAAAGCGTTGTTTCAAAGGAATTTTCTTCTCTCAAATGGTCGGCCGCTTCATCCAGCTTATCCATAGCGTTGATGAATGCGGTACGCTGACGGGAAATCTCCTTTTTCCGTTCAAGGTCGGCCAGACATTTCTCCAGCTCTTTTGTCTTACGGTTTATCTCCTCTTGCAGCTTGGCCGCTTCGTCCTTTTTAGAATTTTTCCCTTTACCTTTGGCGGGTGCATCGGTCGGCTTTTCCCCTTTCACAGGTTGTTCTTTAGGGGCTTCTTTTCCCGCCTTACCCGTTTCTTTCATTGTCTCAACTGCTTTTGTCACTTCTTCACCGATTGTTTTTACTTCTTTTTCCATGTTTGTAAAATTTAAAAAGTTAATAATTAATGATTTATATAATAGTGATTAATCTATTTCTCTAATTTGTGCACCTGGCTTTCCGCAAAGAGATAGCACAGCGGAAAAAAGTCCTCTTTCGCATCTTCTTCCCGACCTTGTTTTTTCAGTTCCTCGATGCGTTCCCGCTCCGCTTTCGATGCAACGGGCATTCCCCATATAAGTAGTGCTTTTTCACCTTTACGGACGGTGAAACCCGCTTTCTTCCACTCCTTGAAAGTCTTTAGGTTGGTGTACCCCTGACAAGCGTAGTAAAACCGTAACAGACCGTTTACCGTGTCGTCCTCGTTGCCCATGTATTCGCCCATCTCCCTGCGGGCGACCAAAGACTGCGACAATGTTTTTAACTGCTGCCTTTTCAAAATCCGTGCTTCACGTTCTTTCTTTTCATCTCTTTCCTTTTTCATAATCCTATGTATTAAAATGTTATGTATTAAATTATTACGCCTCTATGATTACAAAATCCTCTACCGACTGAAAATAGGGGTCGGCCGTTGAAAGAAGTTCCCACTTTTTGCCGTTCGCATCCCGAAAAAGAATACTTAGTTCCCTGATGCCGTCAAACTTCTTTAGTACCTTATAACCTTTGAAATATTTGTTCAAAACCTCGATAGCCTGTTTGTAAGTGAATGTTTTCATAATGCTGCAAATTTTATGTTGAACCTTGAGCTTCCGGGTGTGAGCCTTATCTAATTGGCTGTTTCCCTGATTGGAGCTTTTTTTTTCTGCGTCGCCTGTCGCTACGCGGTATGTTTCGCCTTTTTTACGCTGCATCAAAAGGTGTTGTAAGGAGCAAGAGCAAGTTTTTCAGAAAACCGGAACGGCTTGAATACTACCCAAAGGGTGGAGATTTTTTATGAAACGCCAGCCCGAACTTGAGCCAGTGATGTCAACATTTACCTTTGCAGCACAAAAAAGCGAAACTGCGTGGTGATAGGAGACAGAAATAAAGGGCGACAATCAGAAAAGGAAACAGCCGCAATACATAGTTGAAAACTATACCGCTCTGCCCGGTCTATCCTCTGAATGGGTAAAACCGGGTGTAGCCTGCATGGGTGCGAGTAAATACAATAAGCCACTGCTTATTACCGCTAAAACGCGCAAAATCCGTACCGAGGAGATAGATTTTCCACCTATTTTCTCGGTGCGGATTTTGCGCGCCAGGACGTTAGTTAACAAACGTTATAAAAACTCTATCTTGCTAAGCATAAGAACATAACACTCTGCTTTCCATCCGAATGGAAAGAGAAACGGAAGTTTCTCCCAACCGCGCCCTATCCCAAAACGCAAAAAGAAACGCAAGAGATAAGGAAATATGATAGGCGGTGCACCCCCTCGAACGTTTATCCTGTCCTCAAGTGTTGCGGCTGTCCTTACAAAGATTGCGAATCCTGTTATATGTATTGCGAATCCTGTTATATGTATTGCGATTGCTGTTGCGAATGTATGTAAGGTTAATCAGATACGCGCATCCACGAACCCGTAAGCCTGCCTAAGCAAATGCCCGTACTTCGTCCATACGCGTTTATCCACCGCGTCTCCGAAATGAGTGGCTTCTTCCGGAAGAATGGACTGATTACGCTCACTGCGTTTGTCCTTGGCAAAACGTCCTTCACGGTCTTCGATGACACGGGTGTTATTCATGGAGATAAGTGTGTACTTGCATTTTGAGCCGTTGAAACGCTTCTTTGGGAACCGCTCATCTTTCTCTGCCAGGATGGAAGCCCAAAGCAAATACTTATCATGTTGTGGCGGTTCCATTCCTGCATGGGTGTGCTGTTCCACCGTCCACCCGTGTTTCTCCAGGCGCTCAACGGCAAGCTCATTGTAGGATTTTTTGTTGTTGGCACGGCGTGCATCCCCGTAGCGGTCACGGTAATAGTGCACGTGCTTGTTGATATGGTTACGATAATAGTGGCAGAACTTATCCATCAGCGCGTTCACCATAGTGTCGTCCTCTTCGTCACGCTTGACAAAGAACTCATTGATATTGTTATCCACCGGCTCACGTGTCAACAGTTTCGTCACGAAGTCATAGTTACGTTCCTGACCCACTTCAAGGAAAGAAGCTGCCGAACCCCAGTCAGGTGTCAGCTCTATCGGCTGGTTCGGATTGCAATCCAGGTCACGACGGCTGTCATCGTTATTGCCTAACCGTTTCCAATCGAAGCCGGTATCCTCGGCAAAGTCCCGTATATAGTCGTCATTGGTCGCGTTGTAATACACATGCCGTTCATCCAATTGGTAATAGCAGCTATCAATCTTATCCACCATATAGTTCAATATCTCAATCATGAAGGAAAGTTTATCCATCACCTTGTACTGGTTCAGGATGTAGTTCATGCCCACATTAGCTATATTGTCGAAGATAGAACCGAGGATAAATAGCGTACCGTCCCGTGAGACGAATGGTGTAATGCTTTGACGGAGACGAACGGTCTCATTCCAGATTTCCTTGAACAACCCTGCATCACCGGCAATGCGTGCATCAATAAGCTGCATCTGTAACCGCACAATCTTGTTCCAGACATCGAACAGCCGGATGTCTCGTTCCTCTTCATAATATTTGGCAGGCTCAAGCAGCCATTTCTGTTCGGGAGTATAAGGCATGGAAGATAAGAAGGTATTTCCGTGATGCTTCAATACCGGATGCTCCGATTTGCGTCCGAAAATATGCTCATTACCGCGGTTGGTAGGCGCAGCTTCCTGGTCAAATTTTTCCTTATCGAGCGTCAGCGCTTCGTCGGTGATGTTGTAGTCGGCATTCGGGCCACGACTGTTGCCACCTTGAGTAAGGATATAGAGCATGTGCCCGTTGCTGAAGCTGATACCGTATTCATAAGACATGATGTGCTCATAGGGTTTGTACCATCCCTCAATGGGGCGGCGACAAACTACATAATCGCCGGTCTTGCTGACCGGGTCCCATTGCTTGTAACCGAGCATCTCCAGCATCTTGAAAGCTGAAGGCAACGTTTTAGTGAGCGCCTGGCCGATGGTGGCCTGGGTGAGTGTGGTAATGCCGCGCGGCATAAGCCGGATATTGTCATCTATCACAGCGCCGGTAATGAATGATTTACCAGTGGCGCGTGAATAGATGACATATCCGTTCCTATACGGCATTACCAGAAATGCGGCCTGCGCCGGGTTGACTTTGATGACCTCTTCCCAAACGTTCTCGTCCATTCTCCTGTCGTATCAATAACGAGGGAATACAATGTAGTTCATACCTTCGGAAGAAGTCATACGAGGCATAGATTGCCCGGTGTCCGCAAGTAACTGCGGCACTTCATCCGGTTTGAACTTAGCGGACACGGTACAGACAATCTGTGTCTTGCTGACTGATACCATATCGATATGCTTATGGTCAACCAGGTAAGAGATAAGCCGTTTATTGGTTAATTTCTTCATAATGTTTTCTGAATTTTGAATTAACAAACGAGTAGTTTCTTACATGCCAGTACGGTTTACCGGCTTTCTGCTCCCGTTGCCGGGTATCTTCTACCGCCCGGATAACAGCCTCTTTTATATTCAGTTCACGAAATGCGGAATGAATTGAATGCTGTACCGGCGAGAGGTTACAGGTATCAATGCACATCACAATTGTAACAATCAATGTATCAATCATATTTCCATATATTTATGAGTTCATAATTTCTTCCGCCTGTACATCGTCAATGGGTGTGTACATCGAATCCACCAAAACCTTTTGCTCTTCCTGTGAAAGATTGCGGATGGCATCCAGAGGAATATCCACCTTTTGCCCCATACTGTTGATTTGAATATAGAAAACATTCTTCTCCATACGGCGTGGGTCCTCAACCGAAGCTGGTTTCTCGCCAATCATCTGATGCAGCACTTTTTTGGCATTGTTCCATTGCTTGAGGTCACCCTTGAGTTTACAATCCCGGATAAGTTGTACCTGGTCCTTTATCATCCAGGCAAACCAAAAATCCCAGTCAAACTGATGCTGTGTCTTGAACAGTTCTTTTGCCAGGGCGATATCCTTGCGCACCTGTGTACGTGAGATACGGTATTTTGCCAGCATGATATTGATGATATGGCTCTCGTTCGGATAATCGTCCAAAAGACGGGCTATCTGTAACACCCGGTTGCATTGTACCTGCAAATGTTCCGGTAACGGACTGTTTTCAGGGTCAATGATGTGCTGGCGGATAAGCTCGTATGACTGTTCCTCCAGTGTGGCCTTGCTTTTGGCTGCTGTCAAATTACTATTCATACTCAAGATACTGCTGTTGCGATTTAAAGAATTTAATCAGCTCCTGCTGTGCCGGATTACTGCCATTGACGGCGGATTTGATGATTGCTTCACGTATTTCGACCATCTGACGAAGATGCCCGCGATAGAAAGCCGCCCGTATTTCAGTACCCGGAGTTCGGAGTTCTTGGGTAAAATCCGTTTCGTCCACACCGATATTAATGGCAATCAAGCCCGGTGGGATAAGGCGGTAGGCCATTTTTTCTATTTCATCACTTTGCTGCTGCGTCAAATTCATCATTTAACATCTTAAAGTCAAAATCAAAAATGTCCGGACTGGTATGGATAATCCCACGTTCCAGTTTCGGATTATGAGTGGCATTTTGGCTGCCCACTACGGTAATCTTCCAATTCTCATTATATAATAATGCTACCTTCGCATGCAACGCCAGGCAGCGATAACTGTCCGGGAATGTAGTTACCAGATAATCGAATGGTTTGGGTGAGATGCTGCGTACCCGATTGTCTATCAGAAACCGTACCGACAACAGTTCACCCGCTTCCGTCTTGCGATGAAGCGCCGCAATACTGTCCATGGATATGGAATAGGTAGTAAGCAGCAGATGTGCCGGACCTGTCTGTTTCAGAATATAGAAAATCAGTTGAATAAGGTTGAATGCCCCTGAAGAATAGAAATGTTTGTCCCTGCCGGGTACCAACATCCCCATGGCATCCGGATGCAGCAGTTTTTCCGCAACCAGGTCATGGTCGGAAATTGCCGCATCCGTTTGGCGAAGAGGGAGCGCATTGTCCTTCATGCTCTCCGTCGGCGTCTCATTCATATCACCGCAACACACCAGCATTATTGCAGTTCGGCCAGTCTATATTCTATTTTTTCTACCAATGCTTCCTGTTCGGCAATCTTCTTCTCGTATTTCACACGTTTCGGGCAATCAGGAAGAGGATTTTCTTTACCGTCTTTGGGCTTGCTCTCCGAAGAATACAGCAACATATTCTTTGCTTTGGTTATCTTACTCTTGGCGTTGGATTTCGCTTTCTTCAGTTCTTCTATCGACAAAGCACTGATGTCGGTATCGTCCGATTCGGCGTCCGGATGTTCTTTAGGGGCATCCTTCTCTTTATAGAGTTCGTCCAGCTGTTCTTCAGACGGCAACTCCTTGTTTTGCTCAAACTGCCTTTTGACGGTTGCCAGCAAAGTCATGCGTTTGGAGAGATAACCTATACGAGCGACAATATCCTTGCGTTCTGCACATACAGCCTGCGTATTGGTCTCACCCAGTTCGGCAAGCAACCGGTGCTGGCGTGAACGCTCATTATAGCATTCACGGAAATCATAGATGATTTTGGCAATAACCGGCGGATAGGCAGGCTGCTCATCCGCTTCACGCGCCAGTTCATTTTCCGCAATGGCAACAATGGCTGCCGCCGTTTCTTCCGTAACTGTTTCGGGACGCCCGTCATTACCCGGTACCGCATCATCCGCCAGGTCTATATTCTCAAATCGCGGGTCGTCGGGATGGTACCACACTTTAATCATTTGACGGATTTCATACTCCAGCTTCTCACGGGTATGCGGCTTTTCTCCTTGTCGGGCAAGGCGGGCGGCAACAAAACCTTTATATCCGGAACGGGTAAGGATATTCACACCGGTACTGTAGTCCCGTTTCTGCGAGTTCAGCCATTTTATGCCGTCCCTGCGTGCCTCAATGTAGCTCTTTGTAATCTTTGACATTGTACGTTGATTTTTAATGATATGCAAAGCTATTGCGATTTTTGTTGCCAGGATAGGACAAAACAAAATGTCCGCCTCTGCCGGAAAGCAAGAGACGGACGCGGTAAACAAATAACAGATAAATGAAGAAAAAAATCATCCTCCGGCTTTCACGGTAAGAAGGTCTTCCGTATCACCTTCATATACACATTTGCGTGGCGCCGTGAAAGTATAATGGAGCGTATTCTGGTTACGGGCGGTGGAACTTGCCCCGGTAGTGGCTCCATCACCGGATGCACGAAGTGCACCGCGGCGCTTGTCGCCCATCAGATAGTTTGTGCCGTTATTATCGGTCACAATAAAGAACATCTTGCGTCCTTTGGTGGCATTTTCAAAACCGAATATCTTTTTCCGCATTTTGGCAGAAATGATATTCAAGTCCATTAAAAATGATTCGCCGCCGCTTTCTCCCTGGTCGGTAATTTTGAACTCGGCCAATTCGTCAGTGAAATCCATCTTGTATGCACGACAATTTTCCTTCATAACAAGATCGCCGACCAAAGTTCCGGCTTCTTCAAGAGAAAGAGGGGATTCTGTTTTTTTCGGATAGTCCGGCCATGTGGCCACATCCGTATGATAACCGAAGATAACGGACGGTATAATACCGCCCATGTTATCCTGGTTCTCACAGTCCATTGCCTCATTGATGTCATCAAGGGCAATACATAATTTAGGATCTACTTCTGCCATAATTATAAATCTTATTCTTTAACAACATAAGTCCCCGTTACCTTCTCTACCTTACCCGCAGCGGGTGTCTTTTTCTGCACGGCAGGGGTGGTATATCCGGCAGCTCCCTGGAATTCGACGGTATATTCCTTTCCACCGGGAACAGCTACATACGTGCCGGAATCGCGCCAGATTTCTTCGCCCTGGATACGCCATTTGCCACCGTTGGCTATCGCTTCGTCAGGCGTAATCATTACTTCGATATACCCAAAAGAATTGGTTCCTTCCGGATCTACCGGACGGTCATTGACGCAGAATTCGGATTTGTGTACCGACACGAATTGGAAGCCGATCACATACTTGCCGGCAGCATCAAAGGTATAGGGATTGCCGGACATGAACGGCTTGATAGACTTAAAGTCGCTCTCCTTGTCAAAACCGTAGCAAACATTCTCTTTCGTAGTCAGCATAACGAACTGGCTGCCATCGGGAAGGTTCGGAACACGTACTAACTCGCAACGGTTGTTGGAGCCGAGGAGATGCTGCGTATCGGAAGTATCTTCCTTGAGTCCGATAACAATGGTACCCTCATCTTTGCGCCAGTCATCGTACATATCGCCCAAATCATCGGAAATAAACATCTTAATGTTCTTCTTACGCTTGAAAGTACGCGGCATGTGACGCCACATTTCCAGTAATTTCTCTCCGATATCGGCACGGGTTAACTCACCGGTGGTGTAAACGTTGCCTTCAACACTGGAGATGTCACCCACCGCTTCGCCTTCAGTGATAATGGTACCGATACCGTCAAAAGAGTCCTGAATGTCCGTCTTTTCTTCATCAGCACTGTATTTTGCCGTGAAAATAGCAAATAACAGGTCATTGGATGCCAATTCGTGACCGTGGTTAATCAGCCATAATTCGAACGGATGCTCCTTACGGAGTGTTCCGGGAACTTCTGCGATATAGGTACGACGGTAACGTTCCGGTTCATCGGACATCTCCATCACGACAGGACGCACTACCAGGCGGCGGGGAACAATCTTACCCAGGTACTTACCGGCTGTAAATTTACCGGTATACTTGCCGGAGATGCTTCCGCCCTCCACCTTACCGAGTTCTAATGAATCTGTAATACCCGGTACCGGCGTGAAATGTCTCAATACCTCTGAAGCGTCAAGCTTATCGACCGCCTTCAGGATATCCTTGTGTTTTTTTACCGCGGTCAGAACGGCGGTAATGTCAATAGGTGCTTTAAAATCCATAAATAGAAAAGTTTAGATGTTATTCATTCTCAAAACTATTGATAGGGTCCGTAGCAATGTCTGCGAACTTGTTATCCTCATTCGCTTCCTGATGGCTGGCCGTACCTGTTCCCGGTATCTTGCCGACAATATTACGGATAACCTGTACCTTAGCCTTGTTGTCAGCGGCATTCTTAACACTGTCACTCAGGCTGTCAAGGTCATTTACTACTGCTGCCAAACTGTTTTCGGCTGTTTCTTTGGCTGTGTTGGCAGTCTCAAAATCATGTTCAGCTTTGGTTTTCGCATCGTTGGCAATTTTAATGGCATCATTGATGGCCTTCAGATTCTCTACGGTAAGCAGTATCTTACCGTCTTTTTCCTCAACACCTTCACAGTTGAGGATTTGGTTGATGAAAGTAAATTCTTTACGCATGGAAATAACTGTATTTGAATTAGAAATATCGGTCTTGTTACCGGTAGAAAGCACCCCTTTGATACCGTTGATAATCTGGGAAACTAAATTTTTGTCACCGCTTTCCGGTTTCTCTTCAGAAGCAATAACCGGCAGCGGCAGGCCGAGTGCGGTAAAACAATCGGTTATTTCATTGGTCACCTGCGGCTTTTTATGGGTACCGGGAATGACTTTATCTATGAACCCCCATTCCTTGGCTTCGGTAGCGGGCATCCAACGTTCCTCTTCCATCAGCGTGATAATCTCCTTCAGGGTTTTGCCGCTGCGGTTGATATACTTCTGTGCAATCATCAGGTCAATGGCCTCGGCGCTCTTCTTCTTGTTCTGCAATTCCTTGATAGCGTTTTCAATCTGATCAGCATTGAGGTGTCCCCAAATGTCGATTCCTAAACTACACTTATGTGCCAGCCACATACCGTCCTCGTGCATTTCAATGGACTTGGCGCCGAACGCCAATATGGTAGCGGCCGAAGCGTTGAAGCTGATAAATTCCACCGTCACGTTACCGTGCTCGGACATGAGACTGGACATGGCAACCGCTTCTGCCACATCACCGCCCGGACTGGAAACCTTCAAACGTACAGGCTGGCCTTTTGCTTTGTCCAGAAAGTATTTCAGATAATTCTTATTGTACCAATACCGGTCAATACTGCCGAATAGTGTGATAACCGTCTCGTTCATATAACTTTTTTACGCAAAGAAAAGCGCAAAAAAAACAGCACCCAAGGACACCGGGTACCGTCAAATATGGAATAAGCCTTCTTTTTACGCTTCCAAATCTTCCATTTCCGCTATATAAACAGTAGGCTCATCCTGAACGCAACTGAAGGTGAATGTCGTGCCGTTCCGGTTTGTAGCCGTCTGTCCGCTGGTCTTATTTGTATTGAACTGTAACAGCGCCTCTTCCTGACCGCACCAATGAACCTCGCCGTTTCCGTCAACCGCCAGTACATACCACAATCCGCGTTCCAATACTTCAAGCAACTCCCGGTTTACCGGTGACAGTTTCGGGATGACTCCTTCAACCCTTACCGACCAGGCATCACCCGCATCTCCGTTTTCCTTGTCCTCAGAGAAGGAATAGGTATCATCCGCATATATCGGAAGGGAAATGATACCGTCACGGTCACGCAGTTCCAGATAATTCAGGCTTGTAACATAATCCTTGCGGACCCTCAAAAACGAGGACGGCGGAACGGCAAGAACCTGCAATAAGCCACCGATGTTTTCAAAATCATAGTTTATTATTTTCATAGGCTAATTTTCCTTGCTGGGAAATTGTCCCAAACTCGGACAACTTCCCCAAGATTATACGGTTAATAAAATCTAAAATTGTTGTATTCTCCACCTTTTTCCGATATCCATGCCGGTTATATTCCCTGCGAATGGTATCATACGGCCATGTGTCCTCATCGAATCCGAAACTATTCTGAAAATTACGGATAGCGGTTGAGAGTGGAATTCCTACACTCACATGAGTATCGAGATAGAGGAAAAGCATCTGTTTGATGCGCCGTTCCACTTTGTTTCCGAATGCCACCACTTCAGTATTCGACAAAGCCCATCCGTAGCGGTAAAAATCATCACGACGTATCTCCACCGCTACATGGGTGGTATAGCGATAGAGGTTTCGGTACCTGTTTTCATAGCGGCCACGTTTTGACAGCCGTGAAAGGAAATCATTTTGCAGTTCCTTGTCCGATGACAGGTTGACTATTTCATTCCAGGTGTCATCCGGGGCGTTGAAATTATGCAGCAAAAACTGCCTGACGTACGGTTTACAAGGGAGCCAGCAGACGAATCGGTCTTTCTTTGTCATTTAAAGCGTTGATTTTTACACAAATATACAAAATACCAAGAATATAACCAAACCCTTGCACGAATATAGTACAAAAATCGTGCGGCAGTACTTTTGTACATGTGTGTTTTGTTATATGGCTAATTTTCAACTTGTTATATATGTACAAAAATCGTACGAAACCGTACAAAATCTTCTGTTTGCGTACTTTTGGGCATTTTTTTGAGAAAAGTACAATTCGTGCGCTATTCGTGCATAATTTGTACGGATTTTGTACGATTATAATAATTTGTGTATCAGTATTTTGTGTGATTGATTTTGCACGTCCGTACAAATGCACGATTTTTTTTCCATTTTTTAAGGTAGTCTATTTTTAAAAGAAGAATAAAAAAAAGAATAATATACCCCTCCAGAGATTCTGCGTCTGTTTTCGCTTTCATGCACGTTTGTCCAAATCGTTATTATGACGGGTTGGGGGAGAGGGGGAAGGGGTGAAAGAAAAAAATAGCATCCGACTGTACTCACGCACAGTCGGATGCAGACAAATCTCAATATGTACTTTCAAGAATACTCCGTGTTATGTTTTCCCAGACTGGCCGTCATAAAAAATCTTCCGGATAGAACACTTTGCAAATGAATTCGTATTCACGGGGTATGGAACGAACTCCTACAGCCACACACAATCCCCGTGCGGCCATTTCATACAAGCGCTGGTTGGTGAGTACAGCTCCACGAAAATTATAGTTGCTACAGAAAATAAAATAGGCCGTTGACAGGTCTATACTGTACATGTCATTCGATATGATTTTCGCCGCATCCGAAGGGATAAGGGCGAAACCGAGACGTACCGCCAGACGGCTCAACAGTCTCTTACGCTCAGCCGGTTCCGGAGAGACGACTACAAATATTTTGTGTTCTTTTTTTAGCATGATTCTTTGCGTAATTCGTTGAAAATATGTATCTTTACATCATAATAAATTGGCATGGTCTATCTTTTTCCTTGTCTTGGGATAAATCGGTTTGCAGAAGGTTTAAAGCCGGTTGTCCGCCGTACATACTCCATATCATCCGACAGTTCCAATTGTCCCATATATTTGTTATAAGGTTGCTCTGCAATGAGAGTCTTCACGATGTCCCGAAACAGTGCCAGGTCCTTTCCCTGGCAGCGGTCTGAAATACGAAACCGGTAACCTTCCGGCAAATCAATGCACATCAGATATACCGCATTGTAGAATGCCATGAAACGTTGCGGAGCCATGTCGTAGAGAGGCACAAGCCTGGCTATGATATTGGAATACGTCTCGTTCATCAGAATGCAAGTTTGTTGTCCGGATTGCTAATTGATGAGTCAAACGGGTCATTCTGGGGGGACTGTTCTCCAGCTGTCTTTCCTATGGTAAAGTATTCCACTCCACCGGATTTATCATCTATAACCGGTTTCCCATCCTTGTCCAGAAAGAGAGGTAAGCCACTCTTGGCATCATACTTGTGCGGGTTGAATACCCAGCCTTTCCATTCGCAATATTTTTTTATCTTGTCCTTGAAGGCGGTAGAAGTAATGTACTTGCGCTGCTGCGGATCATAGTTACAAAAATTATCATAAATCTCCTTGCGAGGGGTACGGCGACAGTGTTCTTCACTGCTGAAGTATTCATCCGCCCAGGATATGATGGTCTCTCCAATCTCCTGCCTTAACTTACGCTGTTGCAAGCGTTCGCCCGGTGCCTGTACGACCCCGAATCTAAGATAGAGTTGTATGCAATTGGCCAGCATGTTCCAGGTCAGGTTCCATTGTGTGAAGTCCCATTCGGAAAAGAATAGTACCCCGAAATCATCCATGGGTTTGTGCTTGTCATTATAAAAATCGGAAAAGGCTATCAGCCATTGCCGGTCGGTATAACTGGAACCGGTACCGCGGATGGCATGGTTAGTGGGGATATATACTTTGGGCGATTTAGCGAATGGATAAGTGATACGTGCGCCTCCTTTTTTGTTTACGGTCCAGTCCCCGGTAAGATTGGGAAACAGAAATTCGAAATTGAAATTCAGCATGACATCGTCGATGAATACCAGGCGGGTACGTTCGTCAATGTCATTCCAAATAAAACTGTCGTTGAAAATATCCGTCCGTTTTCCGGATATATAAACAGTATCGACAACCTGGCGCATCAGCTCGCCGACAAGTGACTTACCGCTACGTCCATTGCTGTCACCAACTTCTGACTGTTTGCCGTCCATACCGATAACAGCACGTGTCACATTCGCGTCTTTGCATTCCATCAGCATGTAACCGATAGCGCACATCTTTGAAAGCAAATGAAGATTATTTTCGTAGATTTCGTTTTCCTCAATTTCTTCCGGCTTCTTTCTCCAAGTGAAATTACTTGTATTAATCAGGAACTGAAGATAGTGGCATTTCTTGCCGTCCGAAGAGAGTTCATAGTCATATTTGCCATCTTTCTCCCTGAAAACAATGAGAGGGCGGCCGAGATACTTGACATCAGTGTTTTTTCGCTGTTCATCCCATATCTGGTGGGTGATACTTTCATAACCCACTTCCTTGACCTCATGCTGGGTAATATGCCAGCAATGGTCACGGAAATAGAAATATTGCTCGTCACGTGACGGAGAGATAAAATTCGGCTGGATGAAAGCGAGCCTTGACATCTGGAACGGCCCGACATATTGCGAACCACCCTTAAGCAGCTGGTTGTTAACGAAACGGCTGCAGTTCTGTTCGGCAAAGGCAAACATGAAATCGCGTGCGTCTTCCACGTCAATAGTCCGAACTACTGGCGGTTCCAGATGAATATATGTCCAGAGTTTGGTATCGAGCAGGCGATAACGGCCGATACCCCGGTTCTGAAAAAAGGTTTTGGCAGCCACATAGTCATATTCAAACACCGGTACTCTGTTGCCGTTTGTTTCTTTATAGTCCTCATTCCAAAACTTCTCATCTTCATCATAGGGTAGGGCAGATACCAGTTTACCGTTCTCATCAAATTTCCATGCATAGCGGCCAAAGATAAATTCCGGAAGTTCCTGCAGGACCTCTCGATGTTGCTCGGCAAATTTCTCATGGCTGTGCAGGTTCCATAATTCCCGTAGCTTCTGGTCATTCCATGTAGTGATTTTGAATACTTCTACATATTTACCCATCCCTGATTTCTCGTTGCAGGCAAATTCCAAGTCTTCGGCCAGTTCCTCTTCATGGCCGGCCAGTTTGTCGGCCAAGAGGTCGTCCAGTCCCTTATCGCCTTCATCGTTCTTGTTGATGTGGCCTATGAATATTTCCACCATAATACCCCGGTTCTTCAGCATCCGCATGTAGTCCTTGAAATTACGGGCAGCGGAGAAAAAACACCGGGGACGCGTATCGACAGGAGTATTAAACTTTATATTATTGGAGAGGTCGTTCCAGTCCGAATCAAAGATGAAAGCCACTTCCTTGACTCCACAGACAGTGATTATCTTGACGAGGTCTTCCGGCAGTGCCCCTTTTTGTCCCAAGTTCTGAATACCGCTGACCGCTATGGAAGGGATGCCATGTTTACATGCTTTTTCCGCTTTCTTTTCTCCTTCCTGAATGTAAAGTCTTGGAAATTGCTCTTTCTTCTTATACAGCTGCCTCATACGCTCCGGAATGTATATAGGTGTACCGCTACCGGCAGGAGATTTATATTTGAACGGTTTTCCTTCCTTGTCTCGGTGCTCATCCGGAAACTGCCAACGAACACGATAATATACTTTGAGTTCCTGCTTGCCACGTCCCGGAAGTTTACGCATATAAGTGACCGGTATACCATCCAAGTCGTAATATTCGATAATGACATCATCTCCATCAACGATGTTACCGTATTCGTCAACGGTTCCCGGGCGGAAAGTCTTTGCCTCAAAAACGCTTTGTGTATCTCCTTTCTTGAAAATATGTGCCGTTACGTCCTGATAAGTCAGTCCGCTACCAGCGAGCATACGGGCACAGAATGTATCAACGTTCTCTCCTTTGGCTTCTTTACTCCGTTTCTTCATTTTAGCAGGGGTAGCAGGCTTTTTCTCAGGCTTGGGGTCAAGCAATACATTGAATTTGCGTGCCAGGTAATCACATGCTTCCAGAAACTGCATATCTTCCGCCCGTTGCAGATAGTCCAACGGCTCCCTACCTTTTATGTCCGGGCAACTGAAACATTTGAAAATCTGTTTGGCCGGAGAGATATGCAGTTTTTCCTGTCCATGGCATTTAGGGCATTCGCATTTATATTCACTACCTCGTTTCCGTAGTTCATGGAAATCACCGATTACATCAAGGAGCTTACCTTTAGAGGCTTCCTTGATTCGTCTTATATCATCTTGAGTAAAGTACATAAGGGTTTTATATATTGTCGCTACGAATTACATTGTTTTTGGAATTAAGCAATAGGACTTAAATCTTTCCAAGAAACAGTATATCTATCAAGTTTATTTTTCAATCGGGCATTCTCTTGTGAGAGCTGCCTGATAGTTTTATATGGTGCAAGATTGTCTTCCGTCATATGTTGTAATAATTATCAAGAACGAGATTAGTGCACTTTTAAACCTTTGAGCAACATTTTTGGCAAGGCATGCAAGTATCTTTTGGTGCATTGTTAAATTTTCATACATCATAGTCACTTTGCTTAAATTCATTTCATTTGGTTCTGATGCCAGTAAGAAATCATCTCACTCACATTACGAACCTTGATTTTCGCCTTGATATTCTCCCGATGGCGGTTCACCGTATGAGGTGATATGTGCAGTTCTGCTGCAATATCATCTGTTTGGTAGTTTTCGGCTATGAGCCGGAAAACATCCATCTCACGGTCGGTTAGTGCTGTGTCAAGTTCTGGGCGACAAATCACCCCTTCGTGTTCGCACTCACCTCGTAGTGGACACTTTACCTCCTCGAACACGAATAGCCCATCCTTGTTGATATCAAGGTTGTACTGGTCATACTCTCCGAAATTGCAGCGGATGAAGCGGTGGACTACCTGGAATTCGTAATGCCATCGATTCATGGTGCTACTGGAATAGAGTTCCATCAGCCTGGCATGCGCTTTGGGATAGCGGTCGCGAATGATGGCAAGCATATGTTCAATAGTTAGGCGGTCGGTGTCTTTAAGAGCTACCGCTGGCTGCCCGAACTCTTTCATCATGACATCGCCTTCGGGGGTATTGTAGAACTCAATGTTAGTTATCATCATGAGTTCCACTATGTGATGAGTTTGCAATATTTGCATGCTCCATTTCGTGAACTTGAACTACAGCTTTACGAATTAGTGCAGGATAAAATATACCTTGTACATCTACTTTGCACCCGTTTGTGAATTCAAAGTGTGCATAAATTTGTTCTGGCGTGTATTTCACATCACATGCTTTTAATTCTACCTTGAAAAACTCAAAATCTGCATAGGGATTACCGCCAAAGGGTACTCTTTTAAATTCGTCCATAATTTGATTGGTTATTAATTTTGAATTGTGAAAATGTTCTCATATAATTCTCTTTCCAAAGGTTTGAAAGAGTCTTTTCTTAACTTGTCGTAGAATGTAATCAATGACATACCGCTTCTTTTTAGGAACTCATCACGGAGCTTCAGTCTTGTGGTTTTCTCCATTTGGTCGTAATGGTACTTAGGTGCCATTTTAGATGTTTTTTCGCTCATAATCTTAAATATTACAATTGTTATTATTATATTTATAACGCAAAGGACTAAAATAATAATCTAATATCAAAATATATATCTTATTATTTTAATCTAATATTATTATTTAAATCCAATATAAATAATGTAATATGTTTAATCCTGATAAAATACGAAGGCTATTTGAAGATAGAAATATAAGTCAAGCACAGTTTATAAAAGACACAAGTATATCTAAATCAAACTTATATGTTTGGCTCAATAACTCTTCGATTCCTGGTGCCGATAATCTGGAAATTATAGCGGATTATTTTAATGTGCCAATGGATTATTTTTTTGATAGAGATATAAACTCTTCTGGAATTAATATAGGTCATCAAGTTAAGGGCAATGGTAATAAAATCTCTGGAGATATAACTTTAAGCGAGTGCCGCAAAGAGATAGAGCATCTCAACGCTTTATTGGAGGAAAAAGAAAGAGTGATAACTGAGAAAGAAAGAACAATTCAAATATTAATCCAAAAGCAAAAGTAATATGGATAAAAAGACGTATCTCTATATTGTTGAAGCTGGTCAGTTCAGCTTTGAAGTGGAAATAGAAGAGCTATTAGGAAAAGTAGGAGATACTATTTGCATCAGCACAGACGGAATTGACCCAGATGGATTTGATGTTAAAATAACTTGTATTGAGGAAGATTACTATGTGTATTGTTCAATGCCAGATGTTGATTAAAACCTCCTCTTCTAAAAGTAATTTAGGTAACAAAAGATATATAACTGACTATCAGCCAGAATGAAAAGTAGTGGCAACGGAATCACAACGAAAAGGCAACAGTCGATAAAAACTGCTTGCCTTTCGTCGTTTTATAATCTTAATGAATTTTCTTCCCGATAAACCGCTATCATCCCGTCAACATCTTTGTTTACGTAAAATAACACTTGTTACTACTCTCGTAAAAAGCTCAAAAAAGGTAAAAAGGTTTTGCTCCTACGTTATAGGCTGCTAACTTTGGAATATCAACTTTTAAAATAATAAAAGCATATGAAAAAATTAATCTTATCTCTTGCACTATGTTGTGCAGCTACTAATTTCTTTGCGCAGAATGCTGACCCTGCACAATTGGTCAACGAAGGTAAAGCCGCACTTGAGGCTAAAAATTATCAAGAAGCATTCACAAAATTCAGTACTTATCTGACACAGACCAACAACCAAGATTCTGTAATCGCTTTTAACTGCGGTGTTTGCGCCGATAAAATTAAGAAGCCGGCGGACGCTTTGAAATATTTCGATATAGCCGTACAGAAAAAGTATAACTTGGCCAATGCTTATATCGGTAAAGCCGGTGCATTGAAGGATTTGAAGAAGAATGATGAATATGTAGCTACTCTGAAAGAAGGTTTGGAAGCAGTTCCCGGAAATAAGACATTGACCAAGCTGTATGCCACTTACTATGTAAATCAAGGTATTTTGGCACAAAGAGCCAAGAAAAACAGTGCCGCAGAAGAAGCTTTCAAACAAGCGGTTTCTATTCAGCCCGACAATGTAAACGCACTCAATAGTTTAGGCTCATTATACTACAATCAAGGCGCAACTCTGCTGAAAACAGATGCAGATAAAGCAAAAGAGGAATTTAAACAAGCCAAGGAATACTTGGATAAACTGATTCCGTTATTGTCTGCCGACAAACCGGCTCAAAAGAAAATGAAAGACAATGCAAATACAATGTTGAATTTCATCAATTCTCAATTACAGTAAATATTTTCAAGAAGATAGCAAAAGAGAGGCAGGTAATTCAATACCTGCCTCTCTTTATTCTACCACTTGTATTATTTGGTCTTTCTCAATACCACCGCCGTACGTGCCGGAATATAGAGCTTCAGCCACTCCTTCTTTTCTTTCTTATACAGAGGGTCCGATAGAGTGAAATGCTTCACTGTATCATCGGTAAGGCCGTTACCGCCATAATCCGGATTATCCGTATTTAATATAACCTCATAAGAACCTGCCGGAACCAAGAAGCCATAATCAGTGAAAGACTGTTTAGGATTGAAGTTGAATACAAATATCAAATCCTTACGCATATACGCCAATATCTGATCGCCGTCATTATGCCAGATTTCCTGAACCGGTGTAGCCTGGAAATTCTTCACGCTCTTGATGACTCCCAACATGGCGCAATCGAAATCACCCAGATAATGATATGCCAGATTCTTGTTATCTACCAAATCCCATTGACGGCGGGCATACTTGCACGACCAGCCGTTACCTTCACGAGGGAAGTCTATCCATTCGGGATGGCCGAATTCATTACCCATGAAATTAAGATAACCGCCATTAATAGTCGTCGCTGTTAGCAAACGTATCATTTTGTGCAAAGCGATGCCGCGATGTACCGTATAGTTTTCATCACCCTTCTGCATGTGCCAATACATATCGGCGTCTATCAAGCGGAAAACAATGGTTTTGTCACCTACCAATGCTTGGTCGTGGCTTTCCGCATAAGATATTGTTTTTTCGTCCTGACGGCGATTAGTTACTTCCCAGAACATGCTGGACGGTTTCCAGTCTTCATCTATCTTTTCTTTGATAGTCTTAATCCAATAATCGGGAACATTCATAGCCATGCGATAATCAAACCCATAGCCGCCGTCCTCAAACTTGGCAGCCAGCCCCGGCATTCCCGATACTTCCTCCGCAATGGTTATTGCTTTAGGATTAACTTGATGAATCAAGCGGTTGGCAAGCGTCAGATAACAGATGGCGTTGTCGTCCTGATGACCGTTGAAATAATCTCCATAATTACAGAATGCTTCACCTAAGCCGTGACTGTAATACAACATGGAAGTCACACCGTCAAAACGGAAGCCGTCGAAGTGATATTCTTCCATCCAGTACTTGCAGTTGGACAGTAAGAAATGAATTACTTCATTCTTGCCATAATCAAAGCAAAGTGAGTCCCATGCCGGATGTTCGCGACGGGCGCCCGGGTAGAAATATTGATTCGGATCACCGGCAAAGTTCCCCAAGCCTTCAACCTCGTTTTTCACTGCATGTGAATGAACAATATCCATGATAACGGCAATACCCATGCTGTGGGCTGTATCAATCAATTCTTTCAGTTCTTCCGGAGTACCGAAACGGGAAGAAGCCGCAAAGAAACTGGAAACATGATAGCCGAAACTTCCGTAATACGGATGTTCCTGAATCGCCATAATCTGAATACAATTATATCCGTCCTTGGCAATGCGCGGAAGAATCTTTTCCTGAAACTCTTTGTAGCTGCCTACTTTTTCCTCCTGTTGTGCCATACCGATGTGGCATTCATAAATCAACAACGGGTCGGTAGCGGCCTTGAAGCTCTTTTTTTTCATCTTGTACGGTTTCTCCGGAGACCATACTTGCGCGCTGAATATCTTGGTTTGCTCATCTTGAACAACCCGATTGGCCCATGCCGGAATGCGTTCGCCGCAACCGCCGTCCCAATACACCATCAACTTATATAAGTCGCCGTGTTTCATGGCGTCGGCGGGGAGCTTTATTTCCCAGTTGCCGTTCGCCTTACGTTTCAGGCTGTATTTTCTCTCTTCTTTCCAATCGTTGAATGTGCCAATCAGGAAAATTTGGGTGGCATTAGGCGCCCATTCGCGAAACACCCAGCCGTCATCTGTGCGATGTAAACCAAAATAAAGATAGCCGGATGCAAAATCCGATAATGTCTGCTTTCCCTTGTTGGTCAACTCAGCCTCTTTTTCAGCGGCATGTTTATGGCGTCCGTTTATGGCATCTGCATAAGGTTCCAGCCAAGGATCGTTTTTAATCAAATTCAATGTTTCCATAGAGGATTAATTTTGGATATTTGATATTATGCTTTAACTTTCACAATTACTTTTTTCACGCCGTCCGGAGTGATACCGGGAGCATGTCCGTCTTGTGGGAAGAAAATGGCAAACATACCTGGTTTTACTTCGATATAGCTTTCCGCCAGACCGGCAAAGAAAGTAATATCCTTTTCCGCGTTGTAAGGAGCATCGGCCGGAACGCAGTCTTTGGCAGCGGTATACCCCATTAATTCGGTTCCTGATAGAGGTATCTGGATGTCAATAAAGTCTCTGTGAGTTTCCAGCTTGGCATCTTCTTTTGCTTTCGGTTTGGTTTGCGCTACATTTACAAGCAAATCTTTACCTTTGAGCTCGGTTTTTCCCACTTCCAAAGCGTTTAAGTCGTGCGATTTCAAAAACTCGATGGCCTGTGCGAATAAAGGATTCAGCGAAGCGTATTTCTCTATGTTTTCAAGTCTGTCTACTACCATAATTCAAATATTTTTTAGTTAGTTATAAATAGGTAATTATTATTCAAAGTCGTCTATTGTGTAATTCACAAAGTCGGAAAAACGTTTCATCTGCTTGAAGACGTCATCTGTACGCTCCAGAAAGTCGGGAGCCAGAAAGAAGCTGTCAGGCTGATAACAAGTAACGGTGTATTCCTTACATTGCAGATACTTCAGGTACGGATAATCTTTTGGGAAACCTTTCGGGGCCGTCTTTAGAAAATTCTCTCCGATAACGGGAAAGTATTGCTTGAAAGCAGGATCCTCGACAATCCCCCGAAATTCATCCATATTATCATAAACAGCCTGTCTCAGGGCTTTCAGCAAGGGAGAGGGCGGACAATAGCTGCCACCCGCCAAGAGGCAGTTTCCCGGTTGCAGATGAACATAGTATCCGCAGTGGTCTGATTTCTTCCCTTTGGCATTGATGTAGCCGCCGAAATGATTTTTATAAGGCGTTTTGTCTTCCGTAAAGCGTGTATCCCGGTAGATGCGGTATGTGCAGTCCCTGGCTTCGATACCACGAACACTTTTGTCAAACAATGAGATACGGGAGATAATAACTGTCAGCAGGTTCTCAAACTCGTTCCGGGCATTTTCATACTGTTCCCGGTGAGCATTGAACCATTCACGATTGTTGTTGGCGGATAGTTCTTTCAGAAATTGAAATATAACAGGGATGTTCATATCATATAAATCCTTATTTCTGCCAAATTTACGGATAATATTTCTAACATGCTACAAACAGACGTAAAAAAAAGCATCGGCTCTGGTAAACCGATGCTCCTTACACATTTATCAATCAAACAGACGCTTCTGTTTTTGATGTACTTACTTATCACAAGCGGGTACGTCTCTTTTAATTAATCTTATATCTAATACTATGAAAAACACATTTATATAACATTACACTTTCAGATTTTGTTCATGGGGGTAAGCATATCTTTAGCAATTGTTATATCTTTGCAAGAAAATATGTAAAATATGAAAGAGTATAAATACGACGAAGAAAGCGTTAACGCTCTGATAGAGTGGACTAAAACGGCGTCATTCCCCGAACAGGTCATGCTAAGCGAAGCGGAGAATATATTTGATGTGAAAAGGTATGTACAGGCCAATCTGAGCGATATAGCCGCTCATTATCCGGATGAATTCTATAATCCGGCCATCACCCGCCTGTATCAATTAAAGGATAAGATGGAAGGTAAAGATAATGCAGAGTGATTGGGTTCACCCTGCATTATCTATCTTTTATAGTTTTATTTTGAGAATCTTGCCGCTGCATCCCTCTACGGATACTTCCGTTGCCTTATAGGGCAATAGGCTTATTTTTTCTTCCTTACCGGTCAATAAATCCACGGCCTGATATTGGTCCATCTGCGGTATTTGCAGAAAATCGAAAGCATGGGAAGGAATATTGATTGCAAGGTCGGCCGATATATGGTCGAAGTTCACGACAAACAGCAATAAATCCCGTCCGAACTTACGCAGGAAAGTATATTGCCTATGTTCGTTGAAACGCCAGCCGTTGACGTTGGCATACATCAAATCAAAAAAGTCTCCTTGCGCAATTGCCTTTTCCTCGTTGCATAACGTCAATATGCGTTGATAGACGCTATACAAATGTTTCTGATTTTCCGTCAGCATCTTCCCGTCGAATTTCCCGCCATTGCGCCAGCGACGGATAGTATCTACACTCCAATAATCAAAGATAGTGGTACGTCCGTCCCTGCCGCTGAATCCTTCGCTATCCATACCCAGTTCGCCGAACTCCTGTCCGAAATAAATCATCATGGGATTTACATTCATACAAGCCGATACGATAAGGGCGGGAATAGCCTTGCGCGGATTACTCGCAAAGAAATCGGAAGCGATACGCTGCTCATCATGGTTTTCCAGGAAATTCAACATCCGTTTTTCTATTCCACCCAGACTTTGCCATGCCCGTGTAATGGCGGTAGCGGATTCGTTGCCGCAAACTATCGCGCGGAGCGTGTCATATAATCCCACTTTGTCATAGAGATAATCAAATTTTCCGCGAAACAGATAGTTGCCGTATTCTTTCGGATTGTATACCTCGGCGATAAAGAGTAGGGCGGGGTACTTGGCCTTTACCTGCGGAATAGCCCATTCCCAAAACTCAACGGGAACCATTTCCGCCATATCGCAGCGGAAGCCGTCGATATTCTTATCCGCCCAAAACAGCAGAATGTCCAGCATTTTGGTCCATGTATCGGGAACGGGATTGAAATGACAGGTACCGCCATTCTGATAATCCACGCCATAATTTAGTTTGACCGTTTCGTACCAGTCGTTGATGTTAGGATACGCATCGAAACGGTTGTTACCCGTAGCCTTGGCGGGAAACTCTTTATAAGGTTCGGCGGCAGCGCCTTTCATGTCGAATTGTCCATGCAGTTCCGACTGCGGAATATAATAGAAGTTATTATAAGGACTGAACGCATAGTTCGTATCATCGTTTGCTCCCAACTGGGAAGTACCGTCCGGCTGCATATCCGAATGGTATTGACGTGCCACATGATTGGGTACGAAATCTATAATTACCTTCAGCCCGCTGCGATGCGTACGTTGCACCAGATTTTCAAATTCCTTCATACGTTCGGGAACATCTTTCGCCAAATCAGGGTCTACATCATAATAGTCCTTTATGGCGTAGGGCGAACCGGCCTTACCCTTTACGATAGCCGGATGGTCGGGCTGGATATTATAGCGACGGTAATCCGTTTGCGTTGCGTGTTCAATGATACCTGTATACCAAATGTGGGTAGCACCCAGTTTTTTGATTTCTCCTAATGCCTTGGCGGTGAAATCCGCCATCTTGCCGCATCCGTTTTCGGCGATACTGCCGTTATTGATGCAGTGGTTATTGTTGTTTCCGAATAATCGGGTAAACACTTGATAAATAATCAGTTTTTTTTCGTCGCTCATTGCTTGTTATTTAGAGAATGGTTATTTTTATTCTTTCCATATGGTGCCTTTTTCTATTTGCAGGCGTTCAAGTATGTCGTTGGTGGCATTGTATCCCTGCATAAATATCTCTTCCGCCTTTTCCAGCTCCCGGTTGCTGTAACCGTCCAGATTATAAGGCTCTATCAACAGGTCGGCTTTTTCCCGTTCGGGAAACGAGTTGGAGCGGAACATGAAGTTGTACGAACGCAAGGCTACACTTACGATATTCATTTTGTACTTAGGCGCCATTAAAGGGCTGACATTGATTGCCACAACCTTTTCGCATACCCGCCGAATGGTAGTTACAGGCAGGTTCATCAGCAAGCCGCCGTCCACGTAATACGTCTCGTCTATCTTTACGGGCGCAAACAGTACAGGCATACAGCAAGATGCCGCTACACGCTCCGCGATATCCCCTTTATGAAAATGCGCAAGACGCCCGTGGTCCAAATCCGTAGCGGTGATAATCAACGGCAATTTCAGCTCTTCCAGCTTTTTCGCCTTCAGGTTGCTTTTCAGGAAGTCTTTGAATTCACTAAGCTCAAACAAGCCCACTTTGGGAATAACCAGTTTCGTTAAATCCTGGAATTTATGCCCGGCAAAATAATCCAATACTTTATGGGGCTCGTTACCGTCCGCATAAAAAACACCGGCCAGCGCACCCGCACTGACACCGGAAATTATGTCGGGCTTAATATCGTGCTCCAATAAAGCCTGCATGGCTCCTAAATGGGCAAAACCTTTAATGAAACCGCCGCTCAGGGCATAACCGATAGAATATTTGTTTGAGAACCAGTTGTTCGTTACTACTTCCATGTTGTTAAAATCTACTGTTTTTGTTCGGTACGAAATTAGTTATTTTATCGTAGTAAGAAAGGAAAATAGTAGAAAAATGTTCATTTATTATAGTATCCACGGGAATTTGAAACACGCTTCATCAAACAACGCATAGTCGGCCGTACCGTTTACCGCAAAGGTTTTGATGCTGCGCGCCTCTTTCAGCAATTCACGCGCCAGCTTTATGGTAGACCCCGTTTTTATGCGGTCGTCCACCAGTAAAATGCTCTTTCCCTTGAAATCAAAATCAACGGGAGCCAGCAATTGCGGAGTATCGTATTTAGGATGTTGGTATTCGTCCCTCAAATTGATGCGCAGCAGATGCACTTCTTTTTGTAAACGCTGATTGATGATGCCGGCCGGAACGATACCGCCATTGGCAATAGCTACAATCATATCAAAATCATCGTGGAACTCGATCGTGCGGAAACGCTCCAGCACTTCTTCCATTGTTTTTGCCATAAGAGTAATGCGGTTTATATTTTTATCAACTCGTAATTCATTGTTCCCAAGCCCATTTTTTCGGCATGACGCAATCCGGCAAGCCAGTCCGTATCGGGATGTATCATGTGGAATTTGTCGCAGCCGCACAAGTCTTCGTGCTCGTGTTTCTTGGCAAGCACATTATCGCTGTGCAGTACGGGAGCCTGAATCACCAAATCCGCGCAAGCCTTATCCAGCGCTACGGGGTCTGCCGACGCCAGCATGCCGAGGTCGGGAATGATGGCGGCATCATTATGGTTCCAGCAATCGCATTCCGGCGATACGTTCATAATGAAACTGATGTGGAAGTGCGGCTTGTCTTTCAGTACGGCAACGGAATATTCCGCTATTTTGTAGTTCAGACGTTCGGACGTATCCCAGTCGCTTACTACGGCAGCGTCATGCTGGCACAGGGCTACGCATTGTCCGCATCCCACACATTTTGCATAGTCTATTTCCGCTTTACGCCCGGCGTTCAGATGTATGGCGTCATGGGCGCAATGCTTTACGCATATATTGCATCCGATGCAGTTTTCGATATCCACCTTGGGCTGCGACGACGCGTGCAATTCCAGTTTACCGCCTACGCTGGCGCATCCCATTCCAAGATTTTTCAGAGCGCCGCCAAATCCGGCCTGCTCATGTCCTTTAAAGTGGTTCATGCTGATGATGATATCCGCATCGGCAATGGCGGTACCTATCTTGGGAGCAGGGCAGTATTCCCCGTCTACCGGTATTTCCCTGTAATCCGTACCCTTCAGCCCGTCGGCAATAATCACCTGACATTGGGCGGATATAGGATTGAAACCGTTCTCCATGGCGCTCTGCAAATGGTCTACCGCATTGGAGCGACGTCCGGAATACAACGTATTGCAATCCGTCAGAAAAGGTTTGGCTCCGAAACTGCGGAGCAGGTTGGCCATGCGTGCGGCATAATTAGGACGGATATACGCCAAATTACCCGGTTCTCCGAAATGTATCTTGATAGCGGTAAAACTGTCTTTCAAAGGAAGTTGTCCGATGCCTGCACGTTTAAGCAGACGTTCCATCTTGTCTAAAAGATTAGAGGTGGGAGAGGTTCGTAAGTCTGAAAAATATACTTTGGCTTTTTCCATATATATACCTGTTTATTGTGATTATTTTTGCAAAAATAATAGATAAAATTAAATAATGACAGGTATATGACATAAAAAAAGCAGCGGAACAAAATCCGCTGCTTTACACTCTTTTCGTGTGGAAGAACCATGTCTTCCTATTTGACAATTAACCTAACGGGTTCTCTTCCTCGCCGCCGTTCCCTGAACCGCCGCTGCTATTATTACCGCCGTTACTGCTTCCGTCCGTATAGTCTGTGTCGACAGGTACGGAACGGGTAACGCTCATTTCATCCAGCGTACGGTGGAATATCTTTCCCGGAGTAAAAACGATACGCTTGGAAAGGATATTACTTGCCTTGACGGCATCTGCGGCATCGGCGCTCTTCGTTTTAATGGTAGGGCGGAACAATCCGAATTCACCCATTTGTACGGTTTTACCGTCGTCAATATCCTCTGCCATCATGTCTACCAGACCGCTCACCACTAAATCCACCACTTTGCGATGAATACCGCACAGCCGGCTGACCTTTGCGCACATTTTGTCGAAACTCACCTGTCCCGAACCGACAGATCTCGCTACATACTTTTCCGCTTTTGTCTTGTCAAAGCCAAACACTCTTTTGGTTACTACATACTCTAAAGCCATAATTGTTAAAGTTTTATTGGTTAAAAAAACAAGGTTTACTATTGCCGTTTGTTTCAACGACTATGCAAAGATACAATAGGTCTTTATTGCCATAGTCCCCTTTTAAACCCTTTAGAAGTATGTTTTTTAAGAAAAGTCATAATCCATTGATTGCTAAATCTTTTTCTTTTTGAGTTACAGACTGCTTCTGCGGTTTCCGACTTTCTAACGGAAAGAAGTCAAGGTAGTAATAAAAGTTTAAGCCGCCGATAGATAAATATGATATCATTAATTAGTATATTTGCAGTTATAAAGTAGAAAACCTTAAAGATATGAAAACAAAATATTGGACGATTGTAGTACTCGCTTTACTGACGGCAATGATGTCAGTGGCGCCTGCCAGCGCAAAACCTGTAACTGTAAAAGGAAAGGTGACGGCAAAAGAAGATGGTTCCGTCATAATAGGCTGCAGTGTACTTATAAAAGGAACCCGAAACGGAACACTGACCGATACTGACGGAAAGTATGCTATCAGCGCCAATACAGGCGATACACTCGTGTTCTCTTATATAGGCTGCATTACCCAAGAGAAAACGGTGAAGTCTGCCAAACTCAATGTTGTGTTGCAGGAGTCTCCTGAAGCGCTCAAAGAATCCATGGTCACCGGTTATACGGTAGGAGAATCTGTGGAAGATGTATCCTCGGAGGAAATACGGATAATGTATGTTCCGGTTCGGCAGGAACTTCCTTCCGAAGAATACAATGAAATCGTAGAAAACGGATTCATGAAAGTAAAGGATACGCCGCTGTCCACTTTTTCCATTGATGTCGATGCAGCGGCTTACGGCAATATGCGCCGCTACCTTAACAAAGGACAGCTGCCGCCGGCAGATGCCGTCCGTACGGAAGAATTGATAAATTATTTTTCCTATGATTATGCGAAACCGACGGGAGACGCTCCTGTAAAGATTACGACCGAAGTAGGTGCATGTCCTTGGAATCCAGTTCATCGGTTGGTTCGTATCGGTTTGAAAGCCAGAGAAATTCCTACGGAAAATCTGCCGGTATCCAATTTGGTGTTTCTGATTGATGTGTCCGGTTCGATGTATGGCGCCGAACGTTTGGATTTGGTAAAGTCATCGCTTAAACTTTTGGTAAATAATCTTCGTGATAAAGACAGAGTAGCCATTGTGGTCTATTCAGGGGCTGCGGGCGAAAGATTGCCTTCCACTTCCGGCAGTGACAAACAAAAGATTAAAGATGCCATTGACGAACTCGAGGCAGGAGGTTCCCCAGCGGGTGGCGCGGGTATTGAACTTGCTTATAAAATAGCCCGGAAGAATTTCGTGCCCGGTGGCAATAACCGTATCATTCTTTGTACGGACGGAGATTTCAATGTAGGCATATCATCCGGAGAAGCTCTTGAAAAATTGATAGAGAAAGAGCGTAAAACGGGCGTTTTTCTTACGGTATTGGGATATGGAATGGGCAATTACAAAGACGGTAAAATGCAGGTACTCGCTGAAAAAGGAAATGGTAACCATGCTTATATAGATAATTTGCAGGAAGCCAATCGGGTGCTGGTGAATGAATTTGGCGCAACGATGCATACGGTGGCAAAAGATGTGAAACTGCAGGTTGAATTCAATCCGGCACAGGTACAGGCTTATCGGCTGATAGGCTACGAAAGCCGCTTGTTGCAGGACGAAGACTTTAACAATGATGCGAAAGATGCAGGAGAAATGGGAGCCGGACATACGGTAACCGCTTTTTACGAAGTGATTCCCGCAGGAGTAGAAAGCGACTATGCAGGTAAGGTGGACGAATTGAAATACCAAAAACCGGAAAAGACTGTTCCCGTATCACTTTCCAAGGAATTATTGACAGTGAAACTTCGCTACAAACAACCGGATGGGGATAGTAGTAAGAGAATAGAGATTACTCTTGCGGATGATAAAGCAAATAAAGTATCGGTGGATTTTCATTTTGCTTCGGCAGTGGCAATGTTCGGCCAGTTACTTCGCGATTCCGACTATAAGGGAACAGCCACTTATGACAAAATTATTTCCCTTGCTAAGACCGGTCTTGGTAAGGATGCCAAAGGATATAAAAGAGAATTTATCCGTTTGGTGGAAATAGCTAAAGGATTGGATAAAGAATAGAAACAGGAATTGTTATACAAAAAAGTAAAATGATGATACAACTAAAATATCCTTATTAATGAGTGTGTTTTGAATTTTACTATAATTCTTGAAAAATTATAGTAAATTCTTCCAAAATTTATTAGTAGGCATTTCTGAGGTTATAAATGAATTCATTGAAATATAGGTACAAAAAAACGGCAAATCACAGTGTGAAATGCCGTTTTTTTATGTCTTTTCATAAGTTTAATCGGGGTAAGGATCTCCTAAATTCTCAAAAATAAGCGCTTGCTGTCTGGGCGAAATCCAACGGTGATTGTATGGAAGATAACCTGTTTCGGCTAATAATGTTGCCAATTTTGTACATCTTTTGATACTGCGTTGCAAGCATCTCACCGCATTTTTGGGAGTAGAGCACCCGGGGAAATACATCTGCGCCAATTCGGAAAAAGAAGAAATAGATTTTGCCATTTGCTAAGTTTTAGGTTAATGTTATCAGTTGTTCGGAATACAAATATACGAAATCAGGATACCCTTTGTCAAGTGTTTCGGGCTTTAATTATGAAGTTTCTCAAAATTAGTTTATACGCTCTGAATGACAGAGTGTTTTGATATAAACCGATTCTCAATATCTACTTATAAGTTTTATCTTTATCTCAATTCTGCTTATTATTTAAGAACTGAGTTTATTCCCCGGAAAAGAAATGGCATAGAGGCCCGTTTCCATGTCCGATATGCAGGTCTTTACCATAATAAATAGCTTTGCCTATATAGGCTTTGGCTTGACGGATAGCTTCTTCAAGTCCGTTGTTGCGGGCTGCAAAGGTGGCGATGGCGGAAGAAAGCGTACATCCCGTACCATGAAGGTTGCAACTCTCTATTTTTTGCTGTTCGAACAGGCTGACACTACCGTTGTTGTACAATACATCGCACATTGTGCCGCCGGATAAGTGACCGCCCTTCACCAGTACGGCGCAATGATAGCGGTTTGCCAGCTCACGAGAGGCGTGTTTCATTTCCTCCAGGTCCGTAACGGGGTTGGAAAGAAGCAAAGACGCTTCACTCAAATTGGGAGTTATCAGGGAACAGAGGGGGAACAGTTCGTTTTGGATAGCGCAAACGGTATCTTCCGTCATTAATTTTCGCTCGCTGGTGGATACCATAACGGGGTCATAGACGACAAAACGAGACCGGTACTTTTGCAAACATTCTGCTATGGTATGCACGATAGCGGCATTGTGTACCATTCCTATCTTGATAGCGGCAGGCTGTAAATCGTCTGTTACGGATATTATCTGTGCTCGAACAATATCCGGCGGGATAGGGTAGACAGCTTGAACTCCCGTTGTGTTTTGCGCTGTAACGGCGGTAATGACAGAGGCGGCGTACCCTTTCAGCGCAGAAATCGTTTTAATATCCGCTTGTATGCCTGCACCGCCGGAACAGTCGGAACCGGCAATGGTGAGAATGACAGGAATAGTTGACATGATAATATAAATGCTTGATGATTAAAATAAAGACGCCGAACGGAGCAATTCCTTGAAGTGCCCGATAAAATCCGTTCCCGTCCGTTTCCATATATCTCCCAAAAGAACCGCACCACCGAAACCTGATGAACTGATTTCGGGGAAATGCGCTGCCGTGACACCACCCAATGCCATTACTTTAGCGTCTATAATGCCTGCTTGCCGCGCCTTTTGCAGGGTGTCGGGAGTATAGGCAGAGGAATACCCCTTTTTGGAAATACTGTCGTATATGGGGCTGAGGAATACGTAATCGCAGGTTGTTTTGTATTTTGAGACTTCTTCCAATGAATGGCAGGAGCGACTGATGTGTCCGGTAAAGCCTGCCGGCGCTACCGGGTTGCGTCCGTTCAGATGGATACCTTTCAAATTTAGGAAAGACGCCAGTTGGAAATGCTCGTGAGTGACGATACGTTCCAGATACTCCGACGGAAGCTTGTTCAATAATTTTTCCATATCTTCATAAGAAGCGCCGGGTTTCCGAAGATGCAGAATCTCAAGCCCTGCATCGAACAGGGAAGTGATTGCTTCGGCTTCTTCTTCAAAGAATACAGGTAGGGTAATCGTTATCAGTTTCATACTTTTCGGGATATTGCTTTTAGGTAAGTAAATGTTGAGAATTAATTTATATCAAGATAGTATAAACTAATTATGCGCATTTACTTATTAAAGGGCAAATCATTCGTTTTCACAATGAAAGAACGAACAATTGCATGGTTCTTAAATCCACAGTCCATAATTTCCCTGCCAAGACCTCGCCGTAGCCGCAAATGAGCTTCATCGTTTCACTCGCTTCCACACTGCCTACGATGGCAGGGGTAACACCTACGACGGAGTTGTCGGGAGCGGGCATTTGCAATGTTGCGGTTTCGTCGGGAAACAAATCCCTGTATGTCTTGGGTCGCTCACCGTAACAGAATACGGAAACTTGCCCTTCAAATCCCTGAATAGCGCCGTATACATAAGGCTTGTTCAGCGAGCTGCAACTGTCGCTAATCAGATAACGGGTGGAGAAGTTATCGCATCCGTCTACAATGATGTCATATTCGGCAACCAGACGGCGGGCATTCTCCTGATTGAGACGGAAAGGATAGGCATGTACTTTTACATCACCGTTCAAAGCCTGCAATCTTTGGGCGGCACAGTGTACCTTAGGTTGTCCTACCTCGTTTTCCGTGTACAATATCTGGCGTTGCAGGTTGCTGATACCGACCGTGTCATCGTCCACCAAACCTATTGTACCTACCCCTGCACCTGCAAGATAGAGGGCGGCAGGGGAACCAAGTCCGCCTGCGCCTACTATCAGAACTCTTGCCTTATGCAGTTTTTCCTGTCCGTCTTCTCCTATTTCGGGAAGAGAGGTTTGTCTGCTGTATCGGGTCATGATGAGAATTATAAGTATAAAGAAAGAGGCTTAAACCCGTTTCAGGTCGAAACTGGCATCCCAGTCTTTCCATACGGGTTCGCGGCCTAAACTTTTTAAGGCTTTGTCCACTTCCACGGCTTTGCGTTCATCGCTGACGTGGAATTGCTCCAATGTCTGCGGATAGCTGTAATATCCGCCCGGTTCCGTCTTGCTTTCCGCGCTCATGGTGGTTACTCCCAGAGTAGCCATGTGATCGCGTATGAAAGCCGGTTCGCGGGTAGAATAGGATATATCCACATCATGGTCGAATATCCGCATGGCGAATGTAACTTGCGCCAGTTCTCGGTCGCTCATAATCACGTTGGGTTGGAAACCACCGTTTTCCGAGGGACGCATGCGCGGGAAGTTGACGCTATACTTTGTTTTCCAGTAATGTTTCTGGAGATAGCGCAAGTGGTATGCCATCATGCAAATATCGGTTCTCCACTCTTTCTCCAAACCGATAAGCACTCCCATACCGATGGAATGTACGTCCGCCTGTCCCATACGGTCAAAACCGTTGACACGCCATTCGAATTTGGACTTCATGCCGCGCGGGTGATAGATGTTATAGTTTGCTTTATGGTAGGTTTCCTGAAAGCAGATAACGCCGTTCATGCCATGCTCTTTCAGCTCGGCATACTCTTCGGCTTTCAGGGGCATTACCTCAATCTTCAGGTTACTGAAATAAGGCTTTGCCAAATCGAGTGCGCGGGCGATATAGGGAACGCCGGCTTTGGCGGGGTTTTCACCCGTAACCAGCAACAGGTTCTCAAAGGGAGCGAGCTTTTTGATAGCCTTGTATTCGTTCACAATTTCCTCTTCCGTCAATATGGTGCGGGGCATGGGATTACTGATATGGAAGCCGCAGTACACGCAGGAGTTGGTACAGGAGTTCGTAATATACAACGGCACAAACATGGAAATCGTTTTGCCGAAACGTTCCTCCGTATACTTTTTGCTTAAACGCGCCATCGTTTCCAGATAGGGGACGGCGGCCGGTGAGATGAGTGCCATAAAGTCCTCTACGTCACAATGTTCTTTGGAAAGAGCACGACGTACGTCCGCATCTGTTTTGGAGTGGATGCGGTCGGTCGTCTCTTCCCAGGATATTTTTTCTAATTCGTCTGAAAACATATAATTCTTTTTATTGAATCACTCTTTTTTCTTTAATTCTCTTGACAACCGCATCGCGCAGAAATTCGGCCCGCACATGGTGCAGTATTCTCCGTCGATATGGTGTCCCGCCCGGAAATAGGTCTGTGCGCGTTCCGGGTCGAGCGAAAGGTCGAACTGGTCTTTCCAGCGGAACTCGTAACGTGCCTTGCTCAAGGCGTTGTCGCGTACTTGCGCGCCGGGATGCCCTTTGGCAAGGTCGGCGGCATGGGCGGCTATCTTATAGGTAATGACACCTACGCGTACATCTTCTTTGTCGGGCAATGCAAGGTGCTCTTTCGGAGTAACGTAACACAGCATTGCCGTACCCAGCCAACCTATTTGCGCCGCACCGATGGCAGAAGTGATATGGTCGTACCCCGGAGCAATATCCGTAACCAGCGGGCCGAGCGTGTAGAACGGCGCATTGTGGCACTTCTCTATCTGACGTTCCATATTCTCCTTAATCTTGTGCATGGGCACGTGTCCGGGGCCTTCGATGAAAGCCTGTACATTCTTGTCCCAGGCACGGAGCACAAGCTCGCCCATGGTATCGAGTTCGGCAAACTGCGCTTCGTCATTGGCATCGTACGTAGAACCGGGACGCAGGCCGTCGCCCAAGGAAACGGCTACATCGTATTGCGCCAATATATCGCAGATGTCATCGAAATGCTCGTACAGAAAGCTCTCCCGGTCGTGTACCAAGCACCATTTGCTCATGATGCTTCCGCCGCGGCTTACGATACCGCACAGACGTTTATCCGCCAGGTGTACGTTGTGGCGGCGGATACCCGCGTGTATGGTGAAGTAGTCCACGCCTTGCTCGCATTGTTCAATCAAGGTATCCCGATAGAGTTCCCAAGTTAGCTCCTCTACTTTGCCGTTCACCTTTTCCAATGCCTGATAGATGGGCACCGTGCCTACGGGAACCGGGCAGTTTCGGATAATCCATTCGCGCGTTTCGTGGATGTTTTCTCCGGTAGATAAATCCATTAAAGTGTCACCGCCCCATTTGCAGCTCCAAAGGGCCTTTTCCACTTCTTCGTCGATGCTTGAAGTGGTGGCGGAGTTACCGATGTTCGTATTGATTTTCACAAGGAAGTTACGGCCGATAATCATCGGTTCGGCTTCGGGATGATTGATATTGGCGGGAAGCAAAGCACGCCCTTCCGCTATTTCTTGGCGGACGAATTCGGGGGTGATATGCGTTTCTATTCCTAATTCGGCGCAATTCATGTTCTCGCGAATCGCCACATATTCCATTTCGGGAGTGATGATACCTTGCTTGGCATAATACATCTGCGTGCAGCATTTGCCTTGTTTGGCGCGATAGGGTAATGAGATATGCTCAAAGCGCAGGTGGTCGAGCGACTTGTCGTCACGGCGCATACGGCCGTATTCCGAAGTAATCTCCGGCAACTGCTCCACATCGTCGCGACGCAAAATCCAGGGCTCGCGCAGACGGGGCAATCCTTTTTTAAGGTCAATCTCTATATCGGGGTCGCTGAACGGACCGCTGGTATCGTAAATGTAAATATCCGGATTGGGAGTAATGACTTTTTCTTCTCCGACAAAAGTCGTACTGGGTACTTGCTCTACTTTGCGCATAGCCACGCGCAGTTCCGGATATATGTTTCCCGACAGGTATACCTTTTCCGAACGGGGAAATTTAATTCTTGGTTTCATAGCTTATTTAATAATGTGTTTTATTCATTGAGAAAGGCTGTAAGGGGAGAACTGGCCTCGGCAACAAAGTTATCGGCCTGCAATCCTAAACCGGCTTCATAAGCCATGCGTCCTGCTTCTACGGCTTGTTTGAAAGCCTCTGCCATGGCTACGGGATTGCCCGCTACGGCAATAGCCGTGTTGACCAGACAGGCGGAAGCACCCATTTCCATTGCTTCGGCGGCATGGCTGGGAGCACCGATGCCGGCATCTACCACCACAGGTATGGTGGCCTGTTCGATGATAATCCGCAGGAAGTCGCGGGTCTGCAATCCTTTATTCGTACCGATAGGCGCACCCAGCGGCATGACGGTGGCGGCTCCGGCTTCTTCCAGACGTTTGCAAAGCGTAGGGTCTGCCTGACAATAGGGAAGAACTATAAAGCCTAACTTTACCAGCTCTTCCGTTGCTTTCAGGGTTTCGGTGGAGTCGGGAAGAAGATAGCGCGGATCGGGGTGGATTTCCAGTTTCAGCCAGTTGGTTCCGAATGCTTCGCGTGCCATTTGCGCGGCAAATACGGCTTCTTCGGCATTGCGCACGCCGGAAGTGTTGGGCAGAAGCTGGATATGGGGATGACGGATATGCTTCAGCATATCATCTTCTTTATTCTCCAGCTCTATACGTTTCATGGCCACCGTCACCATTTCCGTGCCGGATGCCAGAATGGACTGCTCCATGATTTCATTGGAATTGAACTTTCCCGTTCCCAAAAACAGGCGGGAGTTGAATTCACGTCCCGCAATGATTAATTTCTCCATATCTTATTTATTTGTTAGTTCGGTGATTGTCTGTTTGATTGATTGCCGCAAGTATTCTCCACATTTCTTCCGCCGGATTATCCGCCCGCAGCACGGTACCCGAAAGGGCAATGCCCGTAATTCCTGTCTGCATGACAGACGGAATATCTGCGAAGGTAATTCCGCCGATAGCGACGATAGGCAGGTTGATGTTCTCCGCGCGCATTTGACGGATAATCTCTTTATATCCTTCCAAACCCAGAATAGGACTGAGCTTTTGTTTGGTGGTGGTATATCTGAACGGTCCGCAGCCGATGTAATTTACTCCGTCGAGCCAATGCTTCTTTATATCTTCGTATGTGTTGGCCGTACCGCCTATGATATATTCGTCTCCGAGTATGCGCCGCGCTTCGGCAACGGGCATATCATTCTTGCCGAGATGTACGCCGTCAGCACGGATTTCCCTGACCAGTTCCACATGGTCGTCGATAATGAATATTGCGCCGCAATCATTGCATAATTTTCGTATTTCCGTCGCTATGGGCAGTATCTCCTCTTTTCCGGCATCTTTCATGCGCAGTTGTATCCATCGGCAACCGCCTTCCAAAGCCATACGGGCCGAGTCGAGGTAGGAATACCTTTCGGTGTAATGTGTAATGAACTGAAGTGATTTCATAGGCTTATCCGCCGCAGGCAGCTTTTATTATAACGATAGATATTCCTTCGGACAGAGCATAATCCGTCCATTCCGCACGTGGAACCATGCGGTTATCGACAGCAACGGCGACGCCTTGCGCTGGCAGGGAAAGTTCATTTGTCAGTTGTAAAAGGGTAACGGCCTCGGTTTCCACTTCTTTGTTGTTGATTAATACTTTCATGTTTTGTTTCTGTTAAGTAAAACAATGGAAGTAAATACAAAGAAGTACCGTTAAGGTAAGTTCCAAGAAGAAAAAATATCCAATTCCTACGGCAGTACTAACTGCATCAGGTTCGAGGGTATAATCTCAGCCCGTCGGGGCACCCCTTTGTCTTTACGGTGGCAAAGGTAAAGGAAAATAAAATATAAAAAACAAAAGGAGAGGATTTTTTATCAAAGGGAAGCAAAATGAATAAAAAAGATGGGGATGTGCCAATCGAAATTTTGACACATCCCCACCGGAAGTAACTCCAAAAGGAATTTCTTTTATGGATTATGCAATGCCATGAGCCGTTGCACTGGCATCAATCTTCTTGATAAGCCCTTGCAGAACTGCACCCGGACCGCATTCCGTAAAGTCGGTAGCACCGTCGGCAACCATATTCTTGACTGTTTGAGTCCAGCGTACGGAAGCTGTCAGCTGAGCCACAAGATTCTTCTTGATTTCAGCCGGATCCGTATGAGGAAGAGCGTCTACATTCTGATAGACAGGGCATTTCGGAGTATGGATTTCAGTAGCGTTGATAGCTGCTTCCAATTCGACCTTGGCAGGATTCATCAGCGGAGAGTGGAATGCACCGCCTACCTTTAAAGGCAAAGCGCGCTTCGCTCCGGCGGCTTTCATCAGTTCGCAAGCCTTGTTGATGCCTTCAATGGAACCTGAGATTACGATTTGTCCCGGACAGTTGTAATTGGCAGCCACGCAAACCTCGCCTTCCGCACTTACCTGTGCGCAGATTTCTTCCACTTTTTCGTCCGGCAAAGCAATGATGGCGGCCATAGTGGAAGGCTGCGCTTCACAAGCTTTCTGCATTGCCATGGCACGGGCATATACAAGTTTCAGACCGTCTTCAAGGCTCAACGCGCCGGCGGCAACCAATGCGGAGAACTCACCGAGTGAGTGACCGGCAGTCATTTCCGGTTTGAAATCATCGCCCATACAAAGCGCGGAAATTACCGAATGAAGGAATACGGCAGGTTGCGTTACTTTGGTTTGGCGCAAATCTTCGTCCGTGCCGTTGAACATAATATCTGTAATACGATATCCGAGGATATCGTTTGCTTTTTCAAAAAGTTCTTTGGCTAAAGCCGAATTTTCGTACAAGTCTTTACCCATTCCTACGAACTGAGCACCTTGACCTGGAAATACAAATGCTTTCATATTTACTTATTTTTAGTGTTTAATTAAAAAAGTGGTGCAAAGGTATAGGTTTTTCTGATAACCACCGCACAAATGGACGTTTTTTGTGCAATGCACTATTTTTACATGTGGTTAGAATACAATATGTACCACTTTCGAAGGACAGGCAGGCAAGCGGTAAAATCCTTATAAATTAAGCAGTTTACAGTTATTGTATATCTTACAATTACTTATGCCGGGTATCCGCTTAAATTACATATTGTATTTTATACGATAACACAATAAGTTCATATTGTAAAATGTATGATATGTATTTGCCTGTAAAATAATGCTTTATAACATCATTAAAATATTCTTTTTCTTTATTGCAAATTAGAAAAACCTCATTATATTTGCAGCCGTTAAACATAAATATTATGCAAAACATGGAACATAACATGCCGTTGGCCAACAATCATATTTCCGTAGATTGTGTAGTGATCGGTTTTGACGGAGAGCAATTGAAAGTTCTGCTGATTAAACGGGCGGGAGAGGAAGAAGGTGAAATCTTTCATGACATGAAACTTCCCGGCAGTTTGATTTATATGGACGAGGATTTGGATGAAGCTGCCCAACGGGTACTGAACGAATTGACAGGTCTCAAAAATGTAAATCTGATGCAGTTCAAGGCATTCGGTTCCAAAAACCGCACCAAAGACCCTAAGGATGTACATTGGCTGGAACGGGCCATGCAGTCCAAAGTGGAGCGTATCGTAACCATCGCATACCTCTCGCTGGTAAAGATAGACCGTGCGCTGAATCGCGATTTGGACGATTATATGGCAAGTTGGGTGGCTTTGCCGGACATCAAAGCGCTGGCATTCGACCATAACCTTATTATCAAAGAGGCTATGACCTACATCCGCCAATATATAGAGTTTAATCCATCGTCATTGTTTGATTTGCTGCCGCGTAAATTTACGGCATCCCAGCTTCGTACCTTATACGAATTACTGTACGGCAAACAGATTGATGTGCGCAATTTCCATAAAAAGATAGCCCTCATGGAATATGTGGTTCCCTTGGAAGAAAAACAACAAGGCGTAGCCCACCGCGCTGCACGGTATTATCGGTTTGACAAGAAGATATATAATAAGGTGAGACGATGAAATCATAAATCATAAATCATAAATTAAAAATCATAAATCTTCATCATGTATTTATTAGGTTATGACATCGGCAGCTCGTCCGTAAAAGCGAGTTTGGTAAACGCAGAAAGTGGTAAATGTGTCTCTTCTGCATTCTTTCCGAAAACAGAGGCGGAAATTATCGCCGTAAAACCGGGTTGGGCGGAACAAAATCCGGAAAACTGGTGGGAAAACTTAAAATTGGCTACGCAAGCCGTATTGGCAGATTCCCGTGTGGATGCGGCAGATATCAAAGCAATCGGCATCTCTTACCAGATGCATGGGCTGGTGTGCGTTGACAAAGACCAACATGTATTGCGCCCGGCAATCATCTGGTGTGATTCAAGAGCAGTGCCTTACGGACAAAAAGCTTTTGAAACGTTGGGAGAGGAAGTGTGCCTTTCTCATCTGTTGAACTCTCCGGGTAACTTCACTGCATCCAAACTTGCCTGGATAAAGGAAAACGAGCCTTCTGTCTATGAGAAGATATACAAGATTATGCTGCCCGGCGATTACATTGCCATGAAGTTGAGCGGTACAATCTGCACTACCGTATCAGGCTTGTCGGAAGGTATGTTCTGGGATTTCAAGAATAACCGGGTAGCGGACTTCCTGATGAAATATTATGGTTTTGACCATTCGCTGATAGCCGATATCAAACCTACTTTTTCCGAACAAGGACGTGTAAATGCTACGGCTGCGCAAGAATTGGGTTTGAAAGAGAGTACACCAATTACATACCGTGCCGGTGACCAGCCTAATAACGCATTGTCACTGAATGTATTCAATCCCGGTGAAATTGCATCTACCGCAGGAACATCCGGAGTAGTGTACGGTGTGAACGGTGAAGTGAATTATGACCCGAAATCACGTGTCAACACCTTTGCGCACGTCAATCACACCGCAGAACAAACCCGTTTGGGAGTTCTCTTGTGCATCAACGGTACGGGTATTCTCAACTCGTGGGTGAAACGCACCGTTGCTCCCGAAGGTATTTCTTACAACGACATGAATATTCTTGCGGCTCAAGCTCCCATCGGCAGTGCAGGTATCAGTATCCTGCCTTTTGGAAACGGTGCAGAGCGTATGCTGGAAAACAAGGAGATAGGTTGCTCCGTTCAGGGTGTCAACTTTAACCAGCATGGCAAGCAGCACATTATCCGTGCCGCACAGGAAGGAATCGTATTCTCCTTTAAATATGGTATCGATATTATGGAGCAAATGGGTATTCCGGTACAAAAAATCCATGCGGGCAAGGCCAATATGTTCCTCAGTCCGCTGTTCCGCGAAACACTGGCCGGCGTAACGGGAGCGGTAATCGAACTTTATGATACCGACGGTTCGGTAGGTGCGGCCAAAGGCGCAGGTATAGGCGCGGGTATTTATAAAGACAATAACGAAGCTTTTGCAACATTGGAGAAACTGGAAATCATAGAGCCGAAGCAGTCCGACCGTCAGGCTTACGCAGATGCGTATGCACGTTGGAAACAATGCCTGGACATCAATATGAAATAGTAAACAGTTAAACAGTAAATATATTAATCCTTTAAAAACAATTAGAATTATGGCAACAAAAGAGTATTTTCCCGGTATAGGAAAAATTAAATTCGAAGGTAAAGAAAGTATGAATCCGATGGCATTCCGCTATTACGATGCAGAGAAAGTCATCATGGGTAAGAAAATGAAAGACTGGTTGAAGTTTGCCATGGCATGGTGGCACACACTCTGCGCAGAAGGCGGCGACCAGTTTGGCGGCGGCACAAAACAGTTCCCCTGGAATGGTGATGCCGACAAAGTACAGGCTGCCAAGAATAAAATGGACGCAGGTTTTGAATTCATGCAAAAGATGGGCATCGAATACTATTGCTTCCACGACGTAGACCTTTGCGAAGAAGCCGCTACCATTGAAGAATATGAAGCAAACTTGAAAGCTATCGTTGCTTACGCAAAGCAAAAACAGGCAGAAACCGGCATCAAACTGCTGTGGGGTACTGCCAACGTATTCAGTCACGCACGTTATATGAACGGTGCCGCTACCAATCCCGATTTCGACGTTGTAGCCCGCGCCGCCGTTCAAATTAAGAACGCCATCGACGCTACAATCGAATTAGGCGGTTCAAACTATGTATTCTGGGGCGGACGCGAAGGTTATATGTCTTTGCTGAACACCGACCAGAAACGCGAAAAGGAACACCTTGCGCAGATGTTGACTATCGCACGCGACTATGCCCGTGCACGTGGCTTCAAAGGCACGTTCCTGATTGAACCGAAACCGATGGAACCGACCAAGCATCAATATGATGTGGATACGGAAACTGTTATCGGCTTCCTGAAAGCTCACGGTTTGGATAAAGATTTCAAAGTGAATATCGAAGTAAACCACGCTACACTGGCAGGCCATACATTCGAACACGAACTTGCCGTTGCCGTAGATAACGGTATGTTGGGTTCTATCGACGCCAACCGCGGTGATTACCAGAACGGTTGGGATACAGACCAATTCCCTATCGACAACTACGAACTGACGCAAGCCATGATGCAAATCATCCGCAATGACGGTTTGGGTAACGGCGGTACTAACTTCGACGCTAAAACCCGTCGTAACTCTACCGACCTCGAAGATATCTTCATCGCTCACATTGCCGGTATGGACGCTATGGCACGTGCCTTGGAAAGCGCTGCCAAGTTGCTCGAAGAATCTCCTTATAAGAAAATGCTCGCTGACCGTTACGCTTCTTTCGACGGCGGTAAGGGTAAGGAATTTGAAGATGGCAAGCTGACTTTGGAAGATGTCGTGGCTTATGCGAAAGCTAACGGCGAGCCGAAGCAAACCAGCGGCAAGCAAGAATTGTACGAAGCAATCGTAAATATGTATTGCTGATAAATAGGGGTTAGTGACGAGTGATTAGCGGTAGTGATTAGTGATAATTGTTTATCACCCATCACTTATCATTAATCGCTCATCACTAATCCCTAATCACTAACTCCTAATCACTATTATCATGAATTATACAGAAAAAGGTAGCAAACTCTACCTCTTCTCTATCGTACTTGTGGCCGTCATTGGCGGTCTGCTTTTCGGTTATGATACCGCGGTTATCTCCGGCGCTGAAAAGGGACTGCAAGCTTTTTTTATGGGGGCCGATTTTGAATACACAGATGCAATACACGGCATTACATCATCCAGCGCACTGATAGGTTGTATCATCGGTAGTGCCGTCTCCGGTTTTTTTGCTTCCAGATTAGGGCGCAAGAACTCTCTCTTTTTGGCCGGTATCCTGTTCTTTTTATCGGCGCTGGGTTCATATTACCCGGAATTCCTGTTCTTCGAACACGGCGTTCCTTCCTATTCTCTTTTGGTAGCGTTCAACTTTTACCGGGTTTTGGGTGGTGTAGGCGTAGGACTGGCTTCTGCCATTTGTCCGATGTACATTGCCGAAATTGCTCCGAGTAACATTCGCGGAACATTGGTGTCATGGAACCAGTTTGCCATTATCTTCGGTCAGTTGGTGGTGTATTTCGTGAACTTCCTGATTTTGGGCAGTCATGCCAATCCTGTAATTGATTTGGTAAACGGAGTAAATCAGATAATGAACCCCGAAGCTGCTGCATGGACCACAGAAACCGGTTGGCGTTTGATGTTTGTCAGCGAGGCTGTTCCGGCGGGATTATTCGCATTGCTGGTATTGCTGGTTCCTGAAACGCCGCGTTATCTTGCCATGTGCGGCAGAGATGAAAAGGCTCTGAATGTATTGAGCCGAATCAACGGTTCGTCACAAGCCAAAGTAATTCTGGCCGAGATAAAAGCCACTACCGAAGAAAAGACGGAAAAACTATTTACGTACGGTTGGATGGTTATCTTCATCGGCATCATGTTGAGCGTATTCCAACAGGCTGTCGGTATCAATGCCGTACTGTATTTTGCCCCGCGTATATTCGATACAATGGGGATGGCTAATCCTATGGTGCAGACAGTGCTCATGGGTGTCGTGAATATCCTGTTTACCTTGCTGGCCGTATTTACGGTTGAGAAATGGGGACGCAAGCCGTTGCTTATTTCCGGTTCCATCGGTATGGCCGTAGGAGCTTTCGGTGTGGCGCTTTGCAACATCGTCACAGGGCTTCCGGCGATAATCTCCGTTATCAGCATTATGATTTACAGCGCTTCGTTTATGTTCAGTTGGGGACCCATCTGCTGGGTATTGATTGCCGAAATCTTCCCGAATACCATCCGTGGCGCTGCAGTAGCTATTGCGGTGGCATTCCAATGGATTTTCAACTTCATTGTTTCGTCTACTTTCCTGCCGATGTACAACATGCGCCTCGGGGAAATGGGAGATAAGTTCGGCCACATGTTCGCCTATGCTCTTTATGGCATTATCTGCGTAGTGGCGGCCATCTTCGTATGGAAGCTCGTACCTGAAACGAAAGGCAAGACTTTGGAAGATATGACCAAGCTTTGGAAGAAAAAGAAATAAGTTCGTAAGGACTTCATTCAACAGAATATGAAAGGCTGTGCGATTCGAAATGAATTGCACAGCCTTTTGCGTTTAAACCTCTCGACTTTTGATGCCTACCATCAGGTGGTACTGCTCGTACCAAGGCATGGTACGGAGACTGCCACCCGGTGGTACACCTCGTACCTCAACATGGTACGGTCGGTACCAAGGCATGAAATTAAGTTGGTACATGCAGTTATTTGATTATAAGCATGCCGTTACCTATCGTAATATATCCCTGATTCGTTCAAACTGTCCGTCGGTTTTTTCCGGAACAATCTGCAAAAGATAGGATAAAAGGGGATAGATGTCTACATTCACAAAACCTTTGGCAGTATATCCTGTTTTAAAATCCGGTCCGATGGCACGAAACATCACCTGCATATCGGGACTTTGAGGGAAATATCCATGCGCGCCTTTGGTGTCACGCGCCACATCCGTGAACTGCCATCCGAGTTCCGGAGCAACGACAATATCTCCTATGCGGTCACTGCTGCCGTAATGCAGTTCTGCGGGAATCTCCTCTTTTTTCCATACGTTGATATGGGTCGCTTTTTTCAGTGTATTATAGATAGAATCACGATATTCGGGTTTAGAAAATATGGAAGTAGGCGTACGGCCGTCTACCACTTCACACCATTCCGGTTTTAAATAATCATTTATATTGACTACACGCTCAGCGCTGATATCGGTCATGCCGTGGTCTGAAGTGACAATAAGATTGACATCTCCGGCAAAAGGAAGGGCTTCTATCTTTTTTCTCAATACTCCCATCAGGCTGTCCATACGCTGAACCACTACGCCTGTCTGCGAACTGCGCGGACCGTTATGATGTCCGCTGCCGTCAGGTTCTTCAAAATACAACATGACAAGTCCGGGACGTTCTTCCTCGGGCTTTTGCAGCCAGGTCAGCACAGTATCTATTCGTTGTTCAAAACTCAGAAAAGGTTTGGCGTTCCAAGGCCTGTAATAAGTGGGATGATTGTTTTTGATGGCAATGTCAGCACCTACCCAATACATGTTGCCGGTTTTAATACCTTGTTTCTGGGCTGTAATCCATATCGGCTCCCCTAAGTAATATTCCGGATTGTTACGGGTGACGGAATCGCCCATCGAATACTGCCGTTTGTTTTTTGCATCCCAAAAGGTATTGTTGATTATGCCGTGATGGTCGGGAACCAACCCGGTAGCCAGGGTATAGTGATTGGGAAATGTAGAAGCGGGATAGGAGGGAAGCATTACGGCTTTTACCCCATCTGCCGCCATACGGTCTAAATTGGGAGTTCGGTACATGGCGGGATAGTCCCAACGAAAACCGTCCAGTGAAACAATAACGGTGTAGTGCTTTTTCGGATTTGCCGCATTCAGTGAAAGCAAAAATAAAGCGCTGAATGCCAACATCATAAGTTTACGCATATCTTATTTATATTTAGTATGTGCGGGGATAAATATCATTTTGGCGGTAAAGGTAGGAAAAAATCATATCCATAAAGATTAATGTATCGGTAAAACTGTAACTTTGCACTGTTTTTAATTCAGATGTAACACAATGAGTATGGACGAAATGAAAATCAATAAAGTGCAGATACGTAATCTGCAAATAGAAGATTATGACCAATTGGCACAATCCTTCACGCGTGTTTATTCAGACGGAAGTGATGTTTTTTGGACGCATAAACAGATAGAGAAGCTGATCCGTATCTTTCCGGAAGGGCAGATTGTGACGGTTGTCGATGAGAAGATAGTGGGATGCGCGCTTTCCATCATCGTAAACTATGACGATGTGAAGAATGACCATACCTATGCTCAGGTTACGGGTAAGGAAACTTTCAATACGCATAATCCCAAAGGTAACATTCTATACGGTATCGAAGTTTTTATCCATCCTCAATACCGCGGATTGCGTCTGGCACGCCGTATGTACGAATACCGCAAGGAAATCTGCGAAACGCTGAACCTGAAAGCCATCATGTTCGGCGGACGCATTCCCAATTACCATAAATACGCCGACCAAATACGCCCTAAGGAGTATATCGATAAAGTAAAACAAAAAGAGATTTACGACCCCGTACTGACTTTCCAGTTGAGCAACGACTTCCACGTGCGTAAAGTGATGCGCAACTATCTCCCTAACGATGAGGAATCCAAGCACTACGCCTGCCTCTTGCAATGGGATAATATTTATTACCAGCCGCCTACGCAGGAGTATATTAGTCCGAAAACCACCGTGCGCGTCGGTCTGGTGCAATGGCAGATGCGTACTTACAAAACATTGGACGATTTATTCGAACAGGTGGAGTTTTTCGTGGATGCCGTATCCGACTACAAGAGCGACTTTGTACTTTTCCCGGAGTATTTCAATGCGCCGTTAATGGCGAAATTCAATGACGAGGGAGAGTCGGAAGCCATCCGCGGACTGGCCGCTTATACCAATGAAATCAGAGAACGGTTTGTAAAACTGGCCATCAGTTACAACATCAATATCATTACAGGCAGTATGCCGCTTATCAAAGAAGAGGACGGACGTTTGTACAACGTAGGTTTTCTGTGCCGTCGCGACGGAACATACGAAATGTACGAAAAGATACATGTCACTCCCGATGAGATTAAAAGCTGGGGATTGAGCGGCGGTAAATCCTTGCAGACATTCGACACGGATTGCGCCAAAATCGGTGTGCTGATATGTTATGATGTGGAGTTCCCGGAACTATCACGTATCATGGCAGACCAGGGAATGCAAATATTGTTTGTTCCGTTCCTTACCGATACGCAGAACGCCTACTCGCGTGTGAAGGTATGCGCTCACGCCCGTGCCATTGAAAACGAGTGTTTCGTTGTCATTGCGGGCAGTGTGGGTAATCTTCCCCGTGTACACAATATGGATATACAATATGCCCAGTCGGGTGTGTTTACTCCTTGCGACTTCGCTTTCCCCACAGACGGAAAGCGTGCCGAAGCCACTCCGAACACGGAAATGATTCTTGTGTCCGACGTGGATTTGGATTTATTGAACGAGCTACACACTTATGGCAGCGTTCGTAACCTGAAAGACCGCAGAAATGATTTATATGAAGTGAGGATGAAGAAGTAAGGATAAATCCGCGTAACCGGCGGCGAGCTTTTGTCGCGATACACGTATGCAACAATGCATCATTTTAAAATTATCTATTCAAAAATCTCTTTTCTCTAACTTTTTTGTAAATTTGCACCCTTAAAACAAAGAGGATAGCTCCAGGTGCGCTGAAAAGACTCCTCGGGCTATCTCTAAGAGTAGTAAATCGTAAATAGTCAAATCGTAAATATCAAGATGGGTAAGAAGTTTGCCGAATATTCAAAGTTTGACCTTTCGGAAGTAAATAAGGAAGTGTTGAAGAAATGGGACGAAAACCAGGTTTTCGCCAAGAGTATGACAGAACGTGAAGGTTGTCCTTCTTTCGTGTTTTTCGAAGGACCTCCCTCGGCCAACGGTATGCCGGGTATTCACCATGTAATGGCTCGCTCCATTAAGGATATTTTCTGCCGCTACAAAACCATGAAAGGTTTCCAGGTGAAGCGTAAGGCCGGGTGGGACACACACGGGCTTCCTGTGGAACTGGGTGTGGAAAAAGCGCTCGGCATTACCAAAGAGGATATCGGTAAGACTATCTCCGTTGCCGAATATAACGCCGCATGCCGCAAGGACGTGATGAAGTTCACCAAAGAGTGGGAAGACCTTACCCACAAAATGGGTTATTGGGTGGATATGCAGAACCCTTATATCACCTATGACAATCGTTACATCGAAACCTTGTGGTGGCTGTTGAAGCAACTTCATAAAAAAGGACTTCTTTATAAAGGGTATACCATACAACCGTACTCTCCGGCTGCAGGAACCGGTTTGAGCTCTCACGAGTTAAACCAGCCCGGTTGCTATCGCGATGTAAAAGATACAACCGTGGTAGGACAGTTCAAGATGAAGAACCCGAAGCCTGAAATGGCGGAGTGGGGTACTCCTTATTTCTTGGCATGGACTACAACTCCTTGGACATTGCCCTCAAATACCGCTCTCTGCGTAGGTCCGAAAATCGACTACGTAGCCGTACAGACCTATAACGGCTATACGGGTGAAAAGATGACTGTGGTGCTTGCCAAAGCATTGCTCTATACTCACTTCAACAAAAAAGCGGAAGGACTTGCATTAGAGGATTATAAACCCGGTGATAAACTGATTCCGTTCAAGATTGTAGGCGAATATAAAGGCCCGGATTTGGTAGGAATGGAATATGAACAACTCATTCCGTGGGTGAAACCGGTGGACGTGGATAATGACGGTAATTGGAGCGTCAGCGACAAAGGCTTCCGTGTAATCCTCGGTGACTATGTGACCACGGAAGACGGTACGGGTATCGTACACATCGCTCCCACATTCGGTGCGGATGATGCTTTCGTAGCCCGTGCGGCAGGTATCCCTTCCTTGTTCATGATTAACAAGCGCGGTGAAACCCGTCCTATGGTAGACCTTACCGGTAAGTTCTATTTATTAGACGAACTGGATGAGAAGTTCGTGAAAGAATGCGTCGATACAGATGCTTACAAAGAATATCAGGGCCGTTGGGTGAAGAATGCCTACGACCCTCAATTTACCGTTGACGGCAAATATGATGAGAAAGCCGCGCAAGCTGCCGAAACTCTCGACATATATATATGTATGATGATGAAGGCAGCCAACCAGGCATTCAAGATAGAGAAGCACGTGCACAACTATCCGCATTGCTGGCGTACGGACAAACCCGTATTGTATTATCCGTTGGATAGCTGGTTTATCCGCAGTACCGCCTGCAAGGAACGTATGATAGAGCTGAACAAGACTATCAACTGGAAACCGGAAAGTACCGGTACGGGACGTTTCGGCAAATGGCTGGAGAACCTGAACGACTGGAATCTGAGCCGTTCACGTTACTGGGGTACTCCGTTGCCTATCTGGCGTACGGAAGACGGTGATGAGGAGAAGTGTATCGAATCCGTGGAAGAACTCTACAACGAGATAGAGAAATCCGTTGCAGCCGGACTGATGGCGTCCAATCCTTACAAGGAGAAAGACTTCCGCCCGGGTGTGTACACGCAGGAGAACTATGACAAGATAGACCTTCACCGTCCTTACGTGGATGATATCATCCTCGTATCCAAAGACGGCAAGCCTATGAAGCGCGAATCAGACTTGATTGACGTATGGTTCGACTCCGGTTCCATGCCGTATGCGCAGATACACTATCCGTTTGAAAACAAGGAATTGCTGGATAGCCATCAGGTATATCCCGCCGATTTCATCGCAGAAGGCGTAGACCAGACACGCGGTTGGTTCTTCACCCTGCACGCTATCGCCACAATGGTATTCGACAGCATATCTTATAAGGCTGTAATCTCAAACGGTCTGGTGCTCGACAAGAACGGTAATAAGATGTCCAAGCGTTTGGGCAATGCCGTAGACCCGTTCTCTACTATCGAGAAATACGGTTCCGACCCCCTACGCTGGTATATGATTACCAATTCTTCTCCGTGGGACAACCTGAAGTTCGACGTAGACGGAGTGGAAGAAGTACGCCGTAAGTTCTTCGGTACCTTATATAATACGTATTCTTTCTTCGCCCTCTACGCAAATGTGGACGGATTTGAATACAAGGAAGCCGATGTATCGATGGCGGAACGTCCGGAAATAGACCGTTGGATTATCTCCGTACTGAACACGCTGGTGAAAGACGTAGACAACTGCTACAACGAATACGAGCCGACCAAAGCCGGACGATTGATTTCGGACTTTGTGAACGACAACCTTTCTAACTGGTATGTCCGCCTGAACCGTAAACGTTTCTGGGGTGGTGGCATGACACAAGATAAGCTGTCTGCTTTCCAAACGCTCTATACCTGTCTGGAAACCGTAGCCAAACTAATGGCGCCTATCGCTCCGTTCTATGCCGATATGCTCTATTCGGACCTGATAGCGGCAACCGGACGTGACAATGTCGTGTCCGTTCACTTGGCCAAATTCCCCGAATGCAAGGAAGAAGCGATAGACAAGGAGCTGGAAGCACGCATGCAAATGGCACAGGACGTTACCTCTATGGTATTGGCTTTGCGCCGCAAGGTGAACATCAAAGTGCGCCAGCCGCTGCAATGCATCATGATTCCGGTTGTGGACGAAGAGCAACGTGCCCACATCGAAGCCGTAAAAGCGCTTATCATGAACGAGGTGAACGTAAAGGAAATCCGGTTTGTGGACGGTGCGGCCGGGGTACTCGTGAAGAAAGTGAAGTGCGACTTCAAGAAGCTGGGCCCGAAATTCGGCAAGCAAATGAAAGCTGTTGCCGCCGCCGTAGCCGAAATGCCGCAGGAAGCCATCGCCAAACTGGAAAAGAACGGTTCTTATACACTGAACCTGGACGGCGCGGAAGCCGTAATCGAAACATCCGACGTGGAAATCTTCAGTGAAGATATTCCGGGCTGGCTGGTTGCCAATGAAGGCAAGCTGACTGTCGCTCTGGAAGTTACCATAACCGAGGAGCTTCGTCGCGAGGGTATCGCCCGCGAATTGGTGAACCGTATCCAGAATATCCGCAAGTCAAGCGGCTTTGAGATAACGGATAAAATAAAGATTACATTATCAAAAAATCCGCAAACAGATGATGCGGTAAATGAATATAAAGACTATATTTGTAACCAGGTTTTAGGAACCTCACTGACGCTGGCAGACGATGTAGAAAGCGGTACAGAACTTGAGTTCGACGATTTCAAACTGTATGTAAGCGTTGTAAAAGAATAAATTATTAATACTAACGATTAAACACGTAAAGTTATGGCAGAAAAGACAAGATACTCGGATGCTGAATTGGAAGAATTCCGCGCCATTATTATGGAAAAGTTAGAGTTGGCACAACGCGATTATGAATTGCTGAAAGCCAGTCTGACAGGTGCAGACGGTAATGATACCGACGATACATCTCCAACGTACAAAGTACTGGAAGAAGGGGCTAATACCTTGTCTAAGGAAGAAACGACACGTTTGGCGCAACGCCAGCTGAAGTTCATCCAGGGTTTACAGGCGGCTTTGGTACGTATCGAGAACAAAACGTATGGTATCTGCCGCGAAACAGGTAAACTGATTCCTGCCGAACGTCTGCGTGCGGTGCCTCATGCAACATTAAGCATTGAAGCTAAAAACAACGGCAAGAAATAAGGATGAAGAAATTTTTCACGAAAGGGCGGATAGCCTTACTCGTTATTTTCTCGGTATTGATTATCGACCAGGTAATCAAGGTGATTGTTAAGACGCAAATGTATTGGCATGAGAGTATACGCATCACTGATTGGTTCTATATCTATTTTACCGAAAACAACGGTATGGCTTTCGGCTTGGAGATATTCGGGAAATTGTTCCTTACTTCATTTCGAATCGTTGCGGTAGGAGTGATAGGCTGGTTCCTGTATAAGTTCATAAAGCATGGCATGAAGACGGGATTTATTGTCTGTGTTTCACTCATTCTGACGGGAGCATTGGGCAATATCATCGACAGCGTATTCTACGGAGTGCTGTTTAATGAAAGCACCTATTCGCAACTGGCAACTTTCATGCCCGAAGGCGGCGGATATGCTCCGCTATTCTACGGCAAAGTGGTTGATATGTTCTATTTCCCCATTATCGAAACAAACTGGCCTGAATGGATGCCGTTCATAGGTGGAAACCATTTCATCTTCTTCAGCCCGATTTTCAACTTTGCCGATGCTGCGATCAGTTGCGGTATCATAGCACTGTTGCTGTTTTACAGTAAATATTTGAATGATTCCTATCATGTTATAAAGAAATCATGAAAAGGAAAAAACGGATTCAATGGTATAGCGTAATCCTTTTGGCGTTCGGTCTGACAGCGTGCCAGGTTAAAAGACCTGATACGGTCATACCGGACGCCAAAATGGAAAATGTGCTTTATGACTTCCACATTGCAAAGGCAATGGGAGAGGAAGTTCCTTATAGCGACAGTTACAAGCGTGTGCTGTACATTGAATCGGTTTACAGGAAACACGGCATCACTCAAGCCGATTTCGATACCTCAATGGTGTGGTATGCCCGCCATCCGGATGCTCTCACAAAAGTCTACGAGAAAGTGAACCAACGGTTAAAGGCCGAAAGAGACGGTATCAACCATTTAATAGCCTTGCGTGACAACAAGCCCAAAGAATCTCTTCCGGGCGACAGTATCGACGTATGGATAGGCCGGCATATCTATCATCTTACCGGAACACCGTTGGACAACAAGCTGGCCTTTACGCTTCCTTCGGATACCAACTTCAAGGACAGGGATACACTGCGGTGGACGGTTCGTTTTCGTTTCTTGAGCGGAACGCCCGACAGCCTGCATGCTCCATTAATGGCCATGCAGATTCTTTATGCCAAAGATACGCTGAACGAGATGCTTAAAGTAAAGCGTTCGGGTACGGAAACCATTTCTTTATTTGCCGATACATTGGGAGAAATAAAAGAAATACGAGGTTTTATCTATTATCCTGCACAGAAATCTACGCAGAGTATATTAGCAGACCGTATCAGCCTGATGCGTTATCATGCAACGGACACCTTGTTTAACGTTGATAAAGAAAGTCTGAAAATTGATGATAAGGAGATAAAGAAAGATACGGTTCCGGGCAAACCCTTAGAATTGAAGAAACAGGATGAAAAGAAAGACAGTATCCGCCGTCCAGAAATGCGTCCTCGTCCGAGATTACGCCAAACTACCGAAAAGTAATGAAACGCTTCGCTTCCCATTTTTTGTTCTTGCCCGCATATGGCTATCTAAAGCAATATGCGGTAGAAACGGAAGAAGGTGTGGTTGTACGTTTATTTCCATTAACCGAGGAGATGGAAAATGTGGAATGGTTGCCGGGGGCTATCGTACTGCTGACGCAAGAAGAGTTGAAAGAACCTGACATAAATTCCCCCATACCAAACGCTCAACAAAATTATAGTAAAACGTCCGCAGAATTTTACTATAATTCTAAAAAAAATATAGTAAAATTCCCCCGGAATTTATTAATGGCTCCGCCGCCCTCTATTGACGGGAGTTGCAGACTGCGACCCGTCTATTTCTCTAATTTTGACATTACAACAATGCTGCCTGTCGACGGAACTCGGCACAAACTACTGCGGTAGCAATGGCAACATTCAAAGATTCGGAAGTTTCACGTTCCGACGGATAGTTGGGAATATAAAGTTTACGATTGATAAGCTGCTCCACCTCGTTTCCTATACCGTTGCCTTCATTTCCCATAACAATCAATCCATGAGCCGAAAGCGGTTGAGTATACATGTTTGCCCCATCCAAAAAAGTACCGTATACCGGTATGTCTTTTAATGAACCTATCAGTTCGGGTAGGGAAGTATAATGCAGTTTTACCCGCGCAATGCCGCCCATAGTGGCCTGTACGGTCTTGGGGTTATAGACATCCACCGTATTGGGCGAACAGAAGATATGCTCGATACCAAACCAATCGGCAAGGCGGATGATAGTGCCCAGATTACCGGGATCCTGTACATCATCCAATGCCAGACAGAGGGAACGGCCTATAACGGAAGCATCCATTGCTTCTTCCGGTTGTTCAAACACGGCGAGTACCTGTTGCGGAGTTTTCAACAGACTGGCGCGTGAGAGTTCCTCTTCGGAGACTTCGGTTATGTCTTCTACCGATAGATGTTTGTGTGCGGAAAGCCATTCTGCCGTTGCAATCAGGAAGCGGCAACGGAAGTGCCCCAACAAATCGCCTACCAGCTTCGGTCCCTCCGCCAGAAATACTTTATCAGCCTTACGATTCTTCTTCAACTCCAATGAACGGATATATTTGATACGATTCTTACTCAGTGCCATAAGTTGTTTGGTTTTATTTGGCAAAAGTACACGATTATTTCTATATTTGCAGTAATTTATGCGCCAATTAATAACTTAGTATGAAGAAAGGCTTTCGCTACGCACTACTTGCTACCGCCATACTTTTATTAGCTTCATGTTCTGCCACGAAATATGTGCCGGAAGGTTCGTATTTATTGGACGAAGTGCGCATACAAACGGACAACAAGGAAATCAAGCCTTCAAGCCTCTCGATGTATGTCCGCCAAAATCCGAATGCCAAATGGTTCAGCCTGATAAAGACACAGCTGTATGTTTACAACTGGTCGGGCAGGGATTCCACACGCTGGATAAATCGTACCTTGCGACGAATGGGAGACGCGCCGGTTATCTACAAGGCGGAGGAAACCGAACGTTCCGGTGAGGAAATGACAAAGGCCATACAAAACATGGGCTATATGAGTGCCACCGTAGAACCGGTTACACATGTCAAGAAGAAGAAATTAAAGTTGACATATAAGGTTTCCAGCGGAAAGCCCTATAAAATCCGTTCGCTTAAATACGACATCAAAGATGAGAAAATCAAGGAATACATGCGACAGGATTCGGCAGATACCTATCTGACCGAAGGCATGTACTTTGATGTGAACCGCTTGGATACGGAGCGTCAGCGCATTACGGACAATCTTCTTCGTAACGGATACTATAAGTTCAACAAGGAGTACATCTCATATACGGCAGATACGGTACGGAATACCTACCAAGTAGACGTAATCATGCATTTGGCGCCTTTTCGGCAGCACAATGACGATACCCCGCAAAATCATCGGCAGTACTACATCAACAAGGTAAATTTTATAACGGACTACAATGTGTTGGAATCATCTGCTTTGAGCAGTATAGAAATCAACGACTCCATACATTACAAGGGCTTTCCCATATATTATAAGGATAAACTCTATCTGCGCCCGAAGGTACTGACCAATAATCTGCGTATTGTACCGGGCAGCTTGTACAACGAACCGGATGTGCAACGTACCTACTCCAATTTCGGACGTTTGCAGGCATTGAAATATACCAATATCCGTTTCTTTGAAACGCAGGTAGGCGATACCGCCAAGTTGAATGCTTATGTGATGCTGACGAAAGGGAAATACCAGTCCGTATCGTTTGAGTTGGAAGGAACCAATTCTGCGGGAGACTTGGGTGCTGCCGCATCCGTATCATTCCAGAACCGGAATATGTTCAAGGGTTCCGAAACCTTTATGATAAAGCTGCGTGGCGCATACGAAGCGGTATCTGGTTTGCAGGGCGGTTATAATCACGAGGACTATACGGAGTTAGGAGCCGAAGCGACCATAAATTTCCCGCATTTCCTCTTTCCGTTCCTCTCCAACGACTTCCGGAGGAAAATACGCGCCACTACGGAATTCGGCGTACAGTACAATTATCAGATACGTCCGGAGTTTTCACGCATCATCGCCTCTGCCAGTTGGAGCTACAAATGGGGGTTGCAACGCCAGAGGGCACAGCACCGCATTGACTTGCTGGACATCAACTATCTGTACATGCCTTCCATTTCGCAGGAGTTTCGCGACAAATATTTGAATAACGAGCAGAACTATATTTTAAAATACAACTACGACGACCGTCTGATTGTTCGTACAGGGTATAGTTATACATACAATAGCGCAGGACAAGCCCTGATGAATAATGCAATCATCGGCAATTCATACTCTATTCGCTTTAATTTTGAGTCGGCAGGTAATCTCTTGTATGCTTTTGCCAAAATGACAAACATGAAGAAGAATGAAGACGGGGAATATTCATTACTGAGTATCCCATTCGCACAATATGTCAAGGGAGATTTTGACTTTGCCAAGAATGTCGTTATAGACAACCGTAACTCCATTGCGTTCCATGTGGGAGCCGGTATTGCCGTACCTTACGGCAATGCAACGATTGTACCTTTTGAAAAGCGTTATTTCTCCGGCGGTGCAAACAGCGTACGCGGCTGGTCGGTACGTGATTTGGGTCCGGGTGTGTTTCCCGGTGACGGAAACTTCATGAATCAGTCGGGAGATATTAAACTGGATGCAAACATAGAATATCGCACGCGCCTGTTCTGGAAGTTCAGAGGAGCAGTCTTTGTGGACGCGGGTAATATCTGGACATTGCGCGATTACAAAGACCAGCCGGGCGGTAAGTTCGAATTCAATAAATTCTATAAGCAGATAGCCGTAGCTTACGGTTTGGGATTACGATTGGACCTGGATTTCTTCGTCCTGCGTTTTGACGGTGGTATGAAAGCTGTCAACCCGGTGTACAACAACAGAAAAGAACATTTTCCTATTATACATCCCAAATTCAGTCGTGACTTCGCATTCCATTTTGCAGTGGGATATCCGTTCTAACATGAGAATATCCGCCTGAAAAAAATATAAAACAAAAGGCTGCGCAATGTTCTTTAAAGAACCGCGCAGCCTTCTGTTTTATCTTAATTCTTATTTTTCAGTTCTCAACGTGCGGCATAATACGTATTGATCATAGTTGCCTGACGAGCGGCAGATACACCTTGAGCGTCCAAAGTAACAGTCATATCTTCACCGTTAGGTAAAGTCATCTGTGCCGTACCGTCATTGTTCATCTGCAAAAGTTCGGTACTTACGCCGTCTGCTACAACATTCCAGGTATTTAAATCCTTATCGTAGATTAACTCCATAGATGCGGTTTCATCACCTTCTTTTGTGATGGAATAACCGTTTTCAAGAGTTTCTACCAGGTAGTTTCCGTTTTCGCCTTTTACTTTCTTTACATCACCGATACTTGCCAAAGGATTATTTCCACTCCAGAATTCGATAGAGTTGATCACCAAAGCATCTGCCAAGTAGCATACGCCATACACCGGAATGATGTTGAACGCAAGAAAAACAAGTTCATTGACAAACTTATTGCTGACACCCTGGTTCCAACTTAACAACTTGCCGTGCAAGGCAAAAGAACCGATACATGAACTGAAAAGAAAAGCACCGCATACCATTACAGTTGCGGCCAATTTCAAATTGAACTTTTTCATAATCACTTTCTTTTATTTTACTGTATTTATTGAGATAGTATCTCATTATCTATTTATAGGTTAGTGCAAATATAACCATTTTTATAAAAAAACACAAAAAAGCCGCGAAAAACAACATTTTGTAAAATAAAAGAGGAGCCTTTCTCTCTATTTGCGAGAAAGGGATTTGGAAATCCAGCGGTCTACCGCAAATTTACCCGGGCCTATGATATACATCAGTACAAATACTACCAAATAAACGAACGCAAGTTCTTTTACCGCAAACGGGTCGCTGCCATGAACGACGAAGAATGCCACACACATTGTAAATATCATGGGAATCATGGCCAGTCTGTATAAGAAACCGGTAATAAACGCCATTGAACACGCCAGCTCACCAAAAATAGCCAAGCCGAGAGAAAGGGGACTGCCGATACCGAGAGGGTCAGGGAATACCGTGGATAGTTCCTGATAGTTTGCCCATTTATCAATGCCGTGGTTCATCATCAGAATGCCGAACACAACTCTGACCGTTAATAATATAACAGATATAAAGGTACCGTCCGGTTTAGAGGGGAATAAAAATCGCTTTAACATAATCATTCGTTTTTTTAAGTTGATATATACTCTTAACAAATAAGAATGAATAAATGTTTACTCCCGCTTCAATGGTTTGATGATTATCCGTAATGACGGATCGTAAGTAAAGTAGCTCCACATCCAGTCTACAAATATAAACAAGCGGTTTTTTACGCCCACAATACTCATTAAATGAATAAACAACCATACAGCCCATGCCGGAAAACCGCCAAAACGCAGTTTTTTTAATTCAACAACCGCATGATTACGGCCGATGGTGGCCATAGAACCTTTGCTGTGATAAACAAAAGGTTGCAAAGGCAGACCTTGCTCGATACGTTGCAGGTTTATTATTAAATTCCTTGCTTGCTGAATGGCAGGTTGGACAACTTGCGGATGCCCTTTGGGAAAAACATCGGAAGTCATCAAAGCTGTATCGCCAATGGCAAAAATATCGGGATACTCATACAAACGGTTATAATTGTCTACTTTCAGGCGGTTTCCCGGTCCGTAGGCTTCAGCCGGTAAGCCTTGCAGGCTGTTTGCCTTTACACCGGCCACCCAAAATACATTTTTCGTGTCGATTACGGGGCCCTCGCTCAGTACAAGCTTATTGTCTTCATAATTCATCACGCGCGCGTTCAGCTTTATCTCTACATCCCGGCTTCGCAGGTAGTCCGTCACCTCTTGAGAGGATTTTTCTGAAAAGGCGGACAAGAGGCGGGAAGCGCCGTCTATCAGAATGATACGCATTTCGTTGATATTCAAGTCCGGATAGTCTTGCGGCAATACAAATTTTCGCATTTCCGCCAAAGCGCCTGCCAACTCTATCCCCGTAGCTCCACCACCCACTATGGCGAATGTCATCAGACGCTTACGCTCTTCCTGATTTCCGGTATTTTGAGCTTGTTCAAAACTGTCCAGAATTTGATTACGGTTGAACAGGGCTTCCGATGTATTCTTTAGAGCCATGGTCTGCTTGGCCATATCGTTGTTGCCAAAATAGTTTGTATCGCATCCGGTGGCGATCACCAGATAGTCATAAGCCAGCGTACCGATAGAAGTTTCCAATAAGTCGTTCTCCGGAATTACGCGTTGAGCTTCACAAATACGTATGTGGAAATGGTCTCTTTTCTTAAAGATTTTGCGGTAAGGAAAGGAAATGGCGCTTGGCTCGATACCTGCCGTAGCCACTTGATAGAGTAGAGGTTGGAAAATATGGTGGTTGTTCTTATCCAGTAAGACGACCTGATACTTATCACTCTTTAGTTTTCTTGCCAGTTTCAGTCCGCCAAAACCGCCACCTACAATGACCAGTCGTTTACGTCCCTCTTTATCGGGGATATCCATTGCTGTTTTCATATTTCAAGTTGTTCTTTGTTCATTATAAAGAAACACAAGGAATTAAGGAATGTTCTGTCAAGACCCGGGTTAAAATACTCTAAGGAAATTATAGACACTAAATAGGAAGAAATGGAAACAAAAAGGCTCGTAACATTGTTGTAACATGGATTATTTACAACTAACTTTGCCCCGAAGTTTTCTTAGCAATAGAGAATGAGCACAAAACTAAAAGGATGTCTATTATCTTTAATCTTGTTGGTGACTGTAACTGCTGTTCATGCACAAACACGTTTGGCAGAAGCAAATACTTCGGCCGACAAGGATTCTGCCATCACCCTTGACTCTGTTCCTGCAAAGCGGAACTTCTTTAAAAAGTTCCTGAATTACTTCAATGACGCCAATAAAGAAAAGAAAAACAAGAAATTCGATTTCAGCATTATCGGCGGACCGCACTACTCCAGCGACACCAAATTAGGACTGGGACTGGTAGCTGCGGGACTTTACCGCTCCGACCGGAACGATACGATTCTTCCGCCTTCCAATGTTTCACTGTACGGAGATGTTTCTACGGTAGGTTTTTATCTGTTGGGAATACGCGGAACGCATCTGTTTCCTCATGACAGATACCGTTTGAATTACAACCTGTATTTCTATTCTTTTCCCAGTTTGTATTGGGGAACAGGGTATGACAACGGAGCCAACAGCGATAATGAAAGCGACTATGACCGTTTTCAGGCACAAATGAAAGCCGACTTCATGTTTCGGCTGGCTCCGAACTTCTACATAGGTCCTATGGCTGTATTCGATTATATATACGGACATGATTTTGAAAAACCGGAATTATGGGAAGGCATGAGCGCACGTACTACCAATCTCAGTTTAGGCTTGTCGTTGCTTTATGATTCGCGCGACTTTCTGACGAACGCATACAAAGGATACTACCTGAGAATAGACCAGCGTTTCAGCCCTGCCTTTTTAGGAAATAAATATGCGTTCAGCAGCACAGAACTGGATACAAGGTACTATCATACCGTATGGAAAGGCGGTGTTCTGGCCGGACAGTTTCATACGTTGCTGAATTATGGAAATCCTCCCTGGGGACTGATGGCAACTTTAGGCAGTTCGTATTCCATGCGCGGCTATTATGAAGGACGTTATCGCGACAAATGCGCGATGGATGCCCAAATAGAACTTCGCCAGCATGTGTGGAAACGGAACGGAGTGGCCGTATGGGTAGGAGCAGGTACTGTTTTCCCGAAGGTCTCCGAGTTCGATGTGAAACATATTCTTCCCAATTATGGTTTCGGCTATCGCTGGGAATTTAAGAAGAGAGTGAATGTACGTTTGGATTTAGGGTTTGGCAAACACCAGACCGGATTTATATTTAATATCAATGAAGCTTTTTAGAGAAATCAAAAAATGGTTTGAAAACCAAGAGAATTTGTTTTATTTGTTCCTGATAATTCTGATAGTACCCAATATTGTACTATGCTTTACGGAACCTATGCCGCCGGTGGCAAAAACGTGTAATGTGCTATTGCCATTCTCCGTCTATTATATAGTGATGAGCCGGTCGAGGAATTGCGGCAAGACTTTCTGGATATTGTTCCCTTTTTTGTTTTTCGGAGCATTCCAAATCGTATTGTTATACCTTTTCGGACAGTCCATCATTGCGGTAGATATGTTTCTCAATTTGGTAACGACCAATTCCAGTGAAGCATTGGAATTACTGGATAATCTGATTCCCGCCATTGTCATCGTAGTATTGCTGTACATTCCGGCGTTGATTCTGGCTGCGGTATCTGTCATCAGGAAACGGAAACTGCCGGAACCGTTCATCCACAGAGAGCGCAGACGTGCCCGGATAGCGATAATCATCGGAGTCCTGTCATTGGGAACCGCCTATCTGTTCGATTCCCGCTATGAATTGAAATCGGATTTATATCCGGCCAATGTGTGCTATAACATTGCCCTGGCCTTTCAACGTACCGCACAGACACAGAACTATGCAGAGACCTCGAAAGATTTCACTTATCAGGCAAAAGCCGTTCATTCGGGAGAGGATAGGGAAGTCTACGTCATGGTAATTGGAGAAACATCCCGTGCCGCCAACTGGTCGCTTTATGGTTATAATCGTGAAACGAACCCGAAACTTTCCAAAATAGAGGGGTTGACAGCCTTTTGCCACGTGTTGACCGAGTCTAATACCACGCACAAAAGCGTACCGATGCTGATGTCTCCGATTTCGGCTCATGACTTCAATTCCATTTATCAACAAAAAGGAGTTATTACAGCATTCAAGGAAGCGGGATATCGAACGGCTTTTTTCTCCAACCAGCGCTATAACCATTCATTTATCGACTTTTTTGGAAAAGAAGCCGATACGTACGATTTTATTAAAGAAGATGCGGGAGACGCCAACTATAATCCTTCTGACGATGAACTATTGAAGCTGGTAGCTGCCGAATTGGCCAACAATGCTTCCAAACAATTTATTGTTCTCCACACCTATGGCTCTCATTTCAATTACCGGGAACGTTATCCGTCGGACAATGCTTACTTCCTGCCGGATTTTCCGGTAGATGCAGAAGTGAGATATAAGGATAATCTGGTAAATGCCTATGATAACTCCATCCGCTATACGGATGATTTTCTGGCACGTCTCATTGAGATGTTGCAAGAGCAGAATGTAGATGCGGCAATGCTCTATACTTCAGACCATGGAGAAGATATTTTCGATGATAACCGTCGTCTTTTCCTGCACGCATCACCGGTACCGTCCTATTATCAGATACACGTACCTTTCCTTGTATGGATGTCTGACGGATACCGACGGAATTATCCGGTTCTTCTGCGAAACGCTGAAGCAAACAAACAGAAAAACATTTCATCCAGCGCGTCTTTCTTTCAGACTATGCTGGAACTGGGAGGAGTGGAGACGCCTTACCGGAATGATTCATTATCCGTTACAAGCGCTTTGTATTCCGAAAAGCCCGGCGTATATCTCAACGACCACAATGAAGCCCGGTCTTTGGATGATATAGGAATGCGTAAAGAAGATTTTGAAATGCTGCAGAAGCAAGGAATAATATATCGGTAAAACCAAATATTCCGAACACTAAAACAACAAAGAGGGGCAGAACGAATTTCAAACCTTATTCTGCCCCTCGGTTTGTATATTACCAATCACTGCCTGCGTGATTCTTTCCAATCAGAGATTCTATCTTCAGTTTGTAATTATTAGCCCCTTCCGCAATATTCTTTCCGGCGTCTGCCGTTCCCATACCATACGCGACGACAGGAGTTTGCCATACCATTCCGGCATGTATGGCGCTTCCCTGATAAGGTCTTAATAATTCATCTATCGTAAAGTTGTTTCTTCCGCCGCTACGATATGCGCTGTATTCGGAACCGGTAGTAACCGCCACCAACAACGCCTTGCCCGCCACCGCCGGAGTCTTAGCCAGATAAGTAAACACCTCATCCTGCCATTTCTTCAACAAAGAAGGAGCCGACATCCAATATAGCGGAAACTGAAACACAAGAGTAGACGCCTGGGATATAATCTTGCTCCATAAATCTACATTAAAAGCGTCTTCGGGACGCATTTCATACAAATTGTATATCGCCACTTCTTCCAACTCTTTGATGGCATCCGCCAATGCCTTATTGGCTTGCGAACTTTTAATATCGGGGTGTGCCAGAAGAACCACGACTTGTTTTGCACTTTTATCCATAGTGTATTTTATAAATTAGAAATATCTGTTGATTAGTCACAAAGATAGAAAAACATGGATATATAACAAAAAAGGAACAACTATTGTTGTTCCTTTTTTAAGTACACCCTCAGGGATTCGAACCCTGGACCCACTGATTAAGAGTCAGTTGCTCTACCAACTGAGCTAAGAGTGCATTCTTATTTCCTGTTTGCGGGTGCAAAGGTAAGTCCTTTTATTTTATTCCGCAAACAATTCCAGGACTTTTTTCGATGGAATCGGTATCTTTTTATTCAAACTCGTATAGTTCGGAAGGAGTAGTCCTCTTTAAAGCACAGAGTTGCACGTCTTTACCTACAATGATACCTTTCTCTCTCAATTTCCATTCAACGGTTTTATAGGCCAGTTCCGGATGGTTGTTATCTTTGCTTAAATGGCAAAGCCAGATATATTGCAAATGCTCAGTGATATTTTCAGCAAGAAACTCTGCGGTGGCGATGTTACTCATGTGTCCGGTACGGCTGGTGATACGCTCCTTTAAGTATTGGGGATAAGTACCCATGCGCAGCATTTCGTCATCGTAATTGGCTTCCAATATCAGATAATTGGCTTTGCAGATATAATGCGCCGCGGTAGGAGTGATTTCTCCAAGGTCGGTAAGGAAAGAGAACACTTTTCCGTCTATCTCGATACAATAACCTACATTGTCCGTACCGTCATGGGGAACTTCAAAAGATTCGATATGGAAATCTTCCAACTGCATAGGTTGTTGCTTTTCCAGATAACGGACGGACGAATGCAGCTTCTCCGTCATACAGTAACTTTTGTTTATACCTTCGTGAATGCGCGCCGTCGTATAAATAGGTATATTCAGTTTCTCTCCCAGTCCGCCTACCGCCTTTATATGGTCGGCATGGTCATGGGTAACGAACACCGCACGTATCATTTCCATATTGATACCTGCCTCTTTTAATCCTTTTTTTATGATACGGACAGCGATACCGGCATCAATAAGTATTCCGTATTTCTCTGTGCCTATATAGTAACAATTGCCACTGCTACCACTTGCAAGGCTTATAAATCTTACTTTCATTCTAATCTACTTAATTACAAAAAGCCGTCACTTTTTTGAGAAAAAATGACGGCGAAGACAGTGCAAATGAGGGCAGAATTAAGCGTACTTAAATTATGCCGAAAGCAGCCTGTCTTCGCATTGGGCGACAAATATACGGAAAAATATGCAATATAAAAGATTATACTTTCTTCTTTTTGTCGATGAATTCGGTGGTTTTGGCAAAAATCAACAGAGCTACGGCGGCCACCAATCCTATTCCCGCAAAATAATACCAGATATAATGCGCGTTCATACTGGCCGCTTCCCAAGCTTCCCGACTTGCAAACAAAGCCGGATCGGGACAGTATTTGGTCAGTAACACACCCGCTATGCCAAATCCGAAAATGGATGACAGAAAAGAATGGAGATGGCTGAACCCGAGATACATACCTTCTTCTCCCTCTGGAGCCTGCAATGAGAAATATTCCAAATATCGCGGAGAAATAAAACATTCCGCCAACGCTTGTACCACAATACCGAGTATCATCATCAAGGTAATATTGCTCATTCCCGCAATAACATCGCTGCCCAACAGATTTCCGCATGCCATCAGCAATGCAGAAACAGGAATCAGGAACATACCGATATTCATGGAAGTAATGGCCGTGCGTTTGGCCATCCATCTGGTGATGAAACTTACACAACAAACCACCACAAAAGGATTTACATTGGCTATCCAACCCGGTTTGGCAGTTTCGCCGGCCATACGGATAACATATTTAGGCATTGTGGCGTACAGTTGCTGTTGCACCATCCAGAATCCCGTTACAATAAGGATAAGAATCAATAAACGCCAGTTTGTGATGATGCGCAGAAAACCTCGTCCTATCTCACTCATACTTTTACCTTCACCTGCCGTATGCGCCGATTTATACAGAAGAATAACGGACAACAACGCCAGAATGGTCATTGAGGCGGAAAAGAAATTGATATAGATATAAGCCTGCTCGCCGATAGCGTTGCGCAACGGATCGATAATGGTCTTTCCTGTAAAAGCGCCGAAGTTCACCATCATATAAAAGATGGAATAACCGCGGGCACGGGTTGCTTCGGTGGTTTCTTTCGCCACCGATGCGGAAATAACAGACTTAATGAACGAACCGCCAAGCATGATGACAAACAGCACAGGAACAATCATCCAGCGTTCACTGCTATCGGTCAGTCCCGAAAAGCGTGTCACTTCTCCATATTCCACCAGTCCGGCTGCTTCCAGCAAGGTAGGCAACACTCCCAAGCCCAAATAACCCGCAGACAACAAAGAGAATGCAATAATCATCGATTTACGGAAACCTATCTTATCGGCATAAGCTCCGGTAAATATGGGAAGCAGATACAGCCCGCCCGAGAACAGACCGGAAATCATACTCGCCTCAAAATCATTGAAACCTAAAATACTGGACAGATAAATGGTGAGAACAATAAATACGGCATAATACGCCATGCGTTCAAAAAGTTCTACCGTGTTGCTTACCCAAAAGGCCTTGCTAAAACCTTTGGCATTAGTTTGGGGTGATTGAGTCATCCTTTACTGATTAATTATTACGTTTTTATTACTTATCTTTGCGGCAAAGATAGACAATAACAATAAAACGGACAACGTATGACAGACAAAATAGAAGTTGTGGCATTCGATGCGGACGATACCCTTTGGGAAAACGAGCTTTATTTTCAGGAGTTCGAACATAAGTTCTGTGATTTGCTAAAAGCATATCAGCCATCGGCAACAGTCTCGCAGGAACTGTTTAAGACAGAGATGAAGAACCTGCACATGTATGGATATGGTCTGAAAAGCATGATGCTCAGTATGATTGAAACCGCATGCCGGATTACCGACGGAACAGAAAACATGCATTGCGTGGAAGAAATCATCAAATTGGGACAGGAACTTCTGCAAAAGCCCGTCATGCTTTTAGACGGAGTAGAAGATGTATTACTCCAACTGCAAGGAAAATACAAGCTGGTACTGGCAACCAAAGGAGACCTGTTCGACCAAAGAAGAAAGGTGATGAGCTCGGGACTGATGAAGTACTTCTGCCACGTTGAAATAATGAGTGACAAGAAAGAAGCCGATTATCAAAAACTTCTTGACACCATGAAATGCAATCCGCGAAATTTCCTGATGCTGGGAAACTCCGTCAAATCGGATATACTGCCGGTATTGGAGTTAGGCGGATATGCCGCCCACATTCCTTACCATATTACCTGGCAATATGAAACCCATGACGGAAACATAACAAGCCCCAACTTCATCCAATTAAAGAGCATCAAAGATATAACGGAACACCTCTTATAAGGTAATCTGTCATTCAGAGCGCAACGAAGAATGACAGATAGTATAAGTCTAAAATCAGCAGTATTTAATAAAAAGCCCTTCCACACTCGCCATAAAGCATCAAGCGTGGAAGGGCTGATTTTAATTATCTCGTCCTTGTCTTAGAACTGGAAGAACTTCTTAGCGTTGTAGTAGCTGATATCTTCAATCATCTGATTTACGCGTTCCATTTCAGCAACAGGAATTTCGCCGTTTTCCACATCACGACCTACGAGGTTACACAATGTACGACGGAAATATTCATGACGCGGATAGGAGAGGAAAGAACGTGAGTCTGTCAACATACCTACGAAACGGCTCAGCAAGCCAAGTACGGAAAGTGCGTTCATTTGCTTTTCCATACCGTCTTTCTGGTCGAGGAACCACCAGCCTGAACCGAACTGAATCTTACCGGCAATCGTACCGTCCTGGAAGTTACCCAGCATAGTAGCGATTACTTCATTGGCACACGGGTTCAGATTATAAAGAATGGTCTTGGTCAGTTTGCCTGCCGAATTCAAGCGGTCGAGGAACTTAGCCATTGCTTTAGCGGTAGTAAACTCACCGATAGAGTCAAAACCGGTGTCAGGGCCGAGCAACTTGAACATTTTACTGTTGTTGTTGCGGATGGCTCCATAGTGGAATTGCTGTGTCCAGCCCTTCTCCCAATCCATTTCACCAAAGGCAATCAGCATAGCCGATTTGAACTTCAGGATTTCTTCCTTGGTCAATTCGGCGCCGCCATACACTTTATTGAAGATTGCCTTGATTTCCGCATCCGTATAATCTTCCGCATAGAATTCTTCGATACCATGGTCGGACAGTTTACATCCTTGAGCGGCGAAGAAGTCATGACGCTTGCGCAAAGCGGCAATCATATCGTCGAAAGTAGAAACAGCCACACCGCTCACTTCCGCCAGCTTCTCTACATAAGCGCGGAAATCAGCAGGAACCTCTACCGCCATCGCCTTGTCGGGACGCCAAGTAGGCAACATCTTGATTTTAAAGCCGCTTTCACGGGTCTTGATATGATATTCCAGTGAATCGACAGGGTCATCGGTCGTACAAACAGCTTCCACGTTGTAACGGCGCATCATGCCGCGAGCCGAGTATTCGGGTTGTTTCAGCTTCTCGTTACATTCGTCATAGATTTCACGTGCGGTTTTAGGGTTCAAAATCTTGTCGATGCCGAATGCAGTCTTCAATTCCAAGTGCGTCCAGTGGTACAAAGGATTACGGAAAGTATAAGGTACGGTTTCCGCCCATTTCTCGAACTTTTCCCAATCGGTGGTGTCCTTACCGGTGCAGAAACGTTCGTCCACGCCGTTGGTACGCATTGCGCGCCATTTGTAGTGGTCGCCACCCAACCAGATTTCCGTCAGTGACTTGAATTGGTAATCGTCTGCTACCATTTGTGGAATTAAGTGACAGTGATAGTCGATAATCGGCATTTTAGCCGCATGTTCGTGGTACAACTTCTGTGCGGTTTCTGTCTGCAACAGGAAGTTCTCGTCCATAAAGTTTTTCATCTTCTTGTGTTTTAAGTATCTAAAAAAATTACTTTCTTGTTATTACACCTATATAGTATTGATTGTAAAGCTGATAGGCCTGATAAGGCTTTTTGCTTTTATTAACCGTTATCGAACACAAAAGTAGAAATTTTACTTGGAGAAACAAAATAATTCGTATCTTTGCGGCAAATATTTATAATATTTAAGTTTTGAACGTAAGACCTTTAAACGCCTTTAGGTAGGAGAGAATGGAAAACAAGAATTATACGATAAAGGACATTGCACGTATGGCAGGCGTGTCTGCCGGAACTGTAGACCGTGTGCTCCATAACCGGGGCGACGTATCCCGCGCAAGCAGAGAAAAGGTTCAGAAAGTTCTTGATGAAATAGATTATCATCCCAATATGTTTGCCATAGGTCTGGCGGCCAAAAAGCGTTATCATGTGGTATGTATCATACCTTATTATATAGAGCATGATTACTGGCATTCCGTGGCGCAGGGAATAGACCGTGCCGCGCAGGAAATGCGTCCGTTCAACGTAGGCGTGGATTACCTGTTTTACAGCCATGCAAACAAGCCTTCTTATCAAGAGGCATGCACGCGGCTTCAATCCGAATCCGTCGATGCGGTATTGATTGCTCCGAATTTTCAGGACGATACTTTGAAACTGACATCGTATCTGGAAAGCAAGAATATACCTTACGCCTTTATCGACTTCAACATGGAGCAGACCCATGCTTTATGTTATATAGGCCAGGACTCTCAGGTCAGCGGATACATTGCGGCCAAGATACTGATGCGCCGTTACCGGGAAGGCCAGGAACTGGTGCTTTTCCTGAACAACCAAAAGAACAGCCCCGCCGAGGTGCAGATGCAACGCCGCCTGGAAGGTTTTATGCAATACCTTGCCGCCGAGCACCGGAATCTGATTGTACACGACTTTGTTCTCCACAAAGAAAACACCGACGCTAATGAAAAGCAGCTGGATACTTTCTTTGCCGAACATCCCAAAGTCGCTTTAGGAGCCGTCTTCAACTCCCGCGTATACCAAGTGGCAGGCTACTTGCAGAGAAAGAAGCAAAAGCTGGACGCGCTGGTAGGTTACGACCTGCTTCAAAAGAATGTGGAATACCTGAAAAGCGGCGAGGTGAACTATCTCATCGGACAACGCCCCGGATTGCAAGGATATTGCGGCGTTAAAGCGTTATGCAATCACATCGTATTCAAGAAGCCGGTGACTGCCGTAAAGTATATGCCCATCGACGTTCTGATGAAAGAAAACATCGACTTCTACTTCGAATTCGAGTAGTTCCCCAAGCATCGTACAATTTAAATCATAATCCATAAATCATAATTAAAATCAGTTTTAAGATGAAAGCATTAAACAAACAGACGGCTCCCAAGTCCGTTGCTCCCGAGCGAATTATCCAATTCGGTGAAGGTAACTTCCTTCGTGCATTTGTAGACTGGATTGTTTACAACATGAATCAGAAAACCGACTTCAACAGTAGCGTTGTAGTGGTTCAGCCCATAGAAAGAGGTATGGCAGAATGGCTGAACGGCCAGGACTGTCTTTACCACGTCAATCTGCAAGGCCGTCTGAACGGTGAGGCTGTCAACAGCCTGACGCGTATCGACTGTATCAGCCGCGCATTGAATCCGTATTCTCAAAACTCCGCATTCATGGCGCTTGCCGACCAGCCCGAGATACGTTTCGTTATCTCCAACACAACGGAAGCCGGTATTGCATTCGACCCGAATTGCAAATTCACCGACGCTCCCGCATCGTCTTACCCGGGCAAACTGACTCAGCTTCTGTACCGTCGTTTCAAAACTTTCAAGGGCGACAAGAGCAAAGGTCTTATCATCATGCCTTGCGAATTGATTTTCCTGAACGGCCATCACCTGAAAGAATGCATCTACCAGTACATCGAACTGTGGAAAGACGACTTCGGTGCAGATTACGAGAAGTTCAAGACCTGGTTCACAAAGTACTGCTACGTATGCGCTACTCTGGTAGACCGTATCGTTCCGGGCTTCCCGCGTAAGGAAATCGCGCAGATTCAGAAGAAAATCTGTTATGCCGACAACTTGGTTGTACAGGCCGAAATCTTCCATCTGTGGGTTATCGAAGCTGCCGAGAACCTCTCTCTCCGCCAGTTGGCAGAGGAATTCCCCGCAAACAAGGCAGGCATGAACGTACTCTTCGTGAAGTCCGAGGCTCCTTACCACGAAAGAAAGGTAACCTTGCTGAACGGTCCTCACACCGTGCTTTCTCCGGTGGCTTACCTCAGTGGCGTAAACATCGTGCGCGACGCCTGCAATCACCCTGTTATCGGCAAGTACGTCCGCAAAGTACAGTTCGACGAACTGATGCAGACATTGAATCTGCCCATGGACGAATTGAAGAAATTCGCCGCCGATGTATTGGAACGTTTCGACAATCCTTACGTAGAACATCAGGTGACCAGCATCATGCTGAACTCTTTCCCGAAATACCAAACCCGCGACCTGCCGGGCTTGAAGACTTATCTGGAACGTAAAGGCGAACTTCCGAAAGGACTCGTGCTCGGTCTTGCCGCCATCATCACATATTATAAGGGCGGTGTGCGTGCCGACGGTGCGGAAATCACTCCGAACGACGCTCCCGAAATCATGCAATTACTGAAAGACCTTTGGGCGACAGGCGACACCCGCAAAGTAGCGGAAGGCGTATTGGCAGCCAAAGACCTTATTTGGGGCGAACACGGGGACTTGAACACCATCCCGGGATTAACGGATATGGTTACCGGTTTCTTGAACTCCATTCAAGAAAAGGGTATGCTGGAAACAGTGAAAGGTATTCTCTAAACAAGAACCGATATATAACGGAAGAAAACAGGGTAAGACTTCGGTTTTACCCTGTTTTTTTATGCCTGCCACACTAAATATAACAGCAGTTATATGATGCCCGGCCGACTTTTTTCATGTACCTTTACCAGATAATACATATTCATTAAAATCCGAACAAATAATGGAAAACAACTCCGACTTAAACAATCAGGCAGCCCGATACACCCTATGCTTCAACGACTGCTGCGCTAAGGCCGAAAGCTGCTTGCGACACAGTATGACACAATACAATACGGCGAAAAACATCCGACTGTCCGTTATCAATCCCCTCTGTTATCCGGAAGCGGGAAAGGAGTGCCCGCATTTCCGTACAAACAAGAAGATACGGGTAGCATGGGGGTTCAAAAACCTGTACGATGACATGCCCGCACGCATTTCCCGCGCCATCCACCTCAATTTGGAAGCCATCTTCAATCATTCTCCCTATTACCGATACCGCAATCAAAAGTTGGGACTTACTCCGAAGCAACAGGAATGTATCCGCCAAGTGTGCAGGAAACATGGTTGGAACAAGGAGATCGCTTTCGACCGATACACCGAAGAATACGACTGGTAGGCATCCCGTCCGCGTTTCCCTGCGGAACCGCCGATTTTCTCCCGCATGATATTTTAATTTCCAACGGTTGGTACAAGGAATACCAACCGTTGGTACGTCTTGTACCTTACTATGGTACACGTCGTACCACAGTAGGGTACAGGCCGTACCACGCTGAGGTACGGGACGTACCAAAGGCAGGAACTCCCTGGTACATACACAGGTCTGATAGACAGTGAAGTATACAATATGAATTTGCGAACATATTTTTCCTATCTTTGTTCCCTGTATCAGTAAGATTACCCAAATATAGAAAAATGAAATACGGAGTAAACAGGAAAGTTTTGCTTATCACCGCCGGAATTGTGTGGATGGCAGCCGGAGCCAATATCCTCCGGATAGGAATCGTGACATGGCTGACGGATTCACAATATTGGCTGTTCAAGATAGGAGAGGCTACGGTTGTATTTCTTCTGTTCTTTTTGCTGGTCTTCAAGAAACTCTACTACAAGCACACCAAACGTATCGAACAAAAAAAGAAAGAGAAGAATTGCCCTTTCTCTTTCTTCGATGTAAAAGGTTGGATTGTAATGTTCTTTATGATAACGTTCGGCATTACGATACGCTCGTTCCATTTATTACCGGACGCGTTTATTTCGGTATTCTATACCGGGCTTTCGCTTGCGCTCATGTCCACCGGGGTATTGTTTATACGCTATTGGTGGGTAAGCAGAAAAAGCAATCTGTTTACTCCGCCGCCCGAAGAATGAAGGTGGTGGCGCCGATGGTTACAATAGCTCCGTCCTCAATACGGACACGGTCTTTATCGCCCAGAATTTCATTGTTAAGGAAAGTACCCGTCAGGCTCGGAGCGTCACGCAGCGTATAAACGAGTTTGCCCTGCTTGTTGCGTTTCACGTTGATAACGCAGTGGTTGCGGTCCATGCTCATATCCGAGGTTTCTATCGGGACATTGATAACCGTTCCTACGCAGCGACGGCCTATCTTATTGTCGCCCTCTTGCAAAGGCAGCACTTGCTTGAAGCCAAAGACATTCTCAATGACCGTAATGTTTCCGAAAGCTTCCTTGTATTCGGTCTCGTCCGGATTCTCTTCTTTCTGCGGCGCTTTCATTTTCGTCTTGCCCAAACGTATGCTGAATTGCTTTTTGCAGTTCTCGCAGACAAACACCAAGGACTGGCCTTCCGTGTATTTTGTTTCGTCGAAAGTCAGATAGTTCTCACATTTGGGGCAACGGATACGTTTCATTGAATTGATGGATAGTTGGTAATTAATAATTCGCTATGGAGAAACTCACCTTTTCAGCACCCAGGCGTTCTGAAACGCTTCATCCTGACGAATCTTGTTTAAAGCGCGATAGGCTTCCGCTTCTGTGGCGCACGACTGAATGCTGACACGCATTTTACCGTCACCGATAATCGCTTTGGCGCCGGCATGGCCTTTGGCAATCAACCGCTGCGCCATGGCATCGGCATCCTTTTCGGTTCCTACGCTGGCAATGATGATATGGTAAGGCGTCTTGGCGGCCTGAACGACAGAAACGGCAGCTGTCGTTTCCGTTTTAGGCTGAACAGGAGCCGCTGCGGACTGCCGGCGGACTTTCACTTCTTTCACGGCAACAGGGGCGACGACTTTTTTACCCGCAGACTGCGACAAGCCGGTTTGAGAGGCTTTCGCCTTCTTAGCGGTTGCCTGCTGATGAACGACAATCGGAGTAATAACCAGCGATTGCTTTTCTATCTGCTCGAATAACTCACCGGGCAGCAGACGGGCATAGTTGGCCTCCACCACTTCCGTATTCTCTATGGGCGCGGAAAAGAAGAAGAACAGAGCCACAATGGCAATCATGGCAACCGCATTGGTCAGATAAGAGGGGTTGATACGAATCTCGTACTTACGCTTCTTTTCTTCCCGGACAACGGGTGCGAAAGGAATGGTCTTGCTCTCGTAAGGCTTACGCAGAACGGCCAGTTCCTGCATCTCGAAACTGTCGAGCCCATATAAGTAAGGAGTGGTAATCTTATTGTCGTACGGCACGAAATCGTAGACATCGTGAATGTTGTAGCGCAACTCGCCGATATTGGGCAAATCCGCTTTACCATTCTCATGGAGAAGCGACAGCAGCTCTTTCACCGATTTATCCACAATCCTGGTGGCATCGGAAAAGTCCGTACCGTACACAGCCATATAGGATTGCACCAGCAGTCCGTCATTCATCTTCAACTGCGGATTGAAACCGATAATACGGGTGGGGGGCAGGAAAGTATTTTCTTCCGCCACTCTCATTGCCGGAGTATAATGAGCGACAAATCCGCCCAACCCCGGAACAATGACACAATCATTCTCCAATAACAATACTTCTATGTGCTGCGCTAATTCAATCATGTTGCAAAAGTAGCGGTTTTATCGGATATACGCCACTTTCGGACAGCTTTTCTTATTAACAACTTATAAACACGGCGAACTTTGGAAACTCCTTTATCGCCCATGGCCGATATATTAGATTTTTTTCCTACTTTTGCACCGTCTTCCACATCTCTCTTTAATTAGGACTATAAACTATATTATATATTTTGAAATGAACACAGATAACTGTCAGCACTTAACCAGATACAGACTATTCACCATCATGCGTATCCCTATCTGTTTATTGGCCTTTATTCTCATGGGCGGCAACATGGCAACGGCGCAGGTTTCTCCTTTCGTGGAATACGGGGCTACCGTGCATACGGGAGACAACACTCCTTTATGGCAAGTAAGCAACCAACAGGGGCTCGGCTCTGTTTATGACAATACATACATACGGGGCGGACTGGGCTACAAGCATCAGCTCGGCAAGTGGAAATTCGAAGAAAAGCTGGACATGGTAGCTGCCGTGGGCATGAACTTCAAAGGCGACAAGGACATCTTTATCCAGCAGGCATATATAGACGCGCGTTACAAGTGGCTGGGGCTGTTTGCCGGAAGCCGTGAGAAAGGCGCTCCGTTGCTGAACAACGCTTTGAGCAGCGGTGACATGACATGGTCGGGCAACGCCAGGCCGATTCCCCAAATCATGGTGGGCATCCCCGAATACCTTTACATACTTCCGCGCCTCGCCATCAAAGGTGAAATATCTTACGGATGGTTCACCGACAACAAATACCAGGAGCGCAAAGTAGGAGTAGGGCATTGGTACACAAAAGACATCAAGTATCATCACAAAGAGGGATTTATCCGCGTCGGCGTGCCTAACGGAAAATGGCAGCTCGACATCGGCATGACGCTCGATACGCAATTCGGCGGAAGCATAGTAGATTCGAACGGCAACGTAGCCAATCTGGGAAACACGTTGAAAGATTATTTCAGAGTATTTATTCCCGGCGCCGGCGATGAAGACAAGCCGTGGAACGACAGCAATTTCTTTCAGGGCAACTTCCTGGGCAGCGAGCAAATAAGGCTGACCCACCGTTCCGATAAGTTCTCAATCAGCGCATATCTGTGCAACCATTTCGACGACTTCTCCGCCATGGGTAAGCAGAACGGCTGGGACGGATTGTGGGGACTTGAAATGAGTTTCAACCATTTCAAACCTGTCAACGCGGTTGTGTTCGAGTTTTTGCAGACTACCAACATGAGCGGTCCGCTGCACGGCTTGCACGAACCCGAAGAAGGCCCTGTGCACAAAACAGGCGGCTCCGACAACTATTACAACAACGGCCTTTACCCCGGCTGGGCGCATTGGGGCATGATGATAGCCAATCCGTTGATTGCGTCGCCCATCTATAATAAAGACGGCGACATGACCTTCAAGTACAACCGTGTAAAAGCGTTGCACATCGGCTGGAGCGGACAGATAAGTCCGGAATGGAGCTACATCGCCAAGATGAGCCACAACAGGACGTGGGGTACTCCCGGCGCTCCCACGCTGGATATTCTGGAGAACTTTTCGGCCTACGCCTCGTTCTCTTATGCTCCCGAAAGATGGAAAGGCTGGAACTTCAACGCTTCTCTCGCCTTGGACATGGGAGAGATATACGGAGATAATTTCGGATTTCAATTAAAGATACATAAATCGTTCTAAAGCAATGAACTACATACAAACAGAAATTGATGGCGTATGGATCATCGAACCGAGAGTGTTCAATGACGCGCGCGGCTACTTTATGGAAGCGTTTAAAGAAGAAGAATTCCGTGCCAACATCGGCGATGTACATTTCGTACAGGACAACGAGTCTAAATCTTCTTTCGGTGTATTACGCGGACTGCATTATCAGAAAGGCGAATACAGTCAGGCCAAACTGGTACGTGTCATAAAAGGCAAGGTACTGGATGTCGCGGTCGACCTGCGCCGTTCGTCTCCTACATTCGGCAAATACGTCAGCGTGGAGCTGAGCGAGGAGAACAAGCGTCAGTTCTTTATTCCCCGCGGCTTTGCCCATGGCTTTTTGGTGTTGAGCGACGAGGCAATCTTCACTTATAAAGTAGATAACGGCTATGCACCGCAGGCAGAGGCCTCCATTCGCTTCAACGACGAAACCGTCGGTATCGACTGGCCGGTTGCGGAATCTCAATTCATAGTATCAGAGAAAGACGGACATGCCGTATCATTCAAAGATGCGGAATATTTTGAATAGGATATGAAAATAGCCATTGTCGGTACGGGATACGTCGGCTTAGTAACCGGTACTTGTTTTGCAGAAATAGGCGTCAACGTTATTTGCGTCGATACGAACGGCGAAAAGATAGAAGCGCTGAAGCAGGGAGTGATTCCAATCTACGAAAACGGACTGGAGGAAATGGTAAACCGGAACGCGAAAGCGGGACGCCTGCAATTCACGACTTCTTTGGAAAGTTGCCTGGACGAGGTAGATGTTATATTCAGCGCTGTGGGTACTCCGCCCGATGAAGATGGCAGCGCGGACTTGAGTTATGTGCTCGAAGTGGCGCGTACCATCGGACGCAACATGACGAAATACGTACTGGTGGTAACCAAGAGTACCGTTCCGGTGGGCACTGCCGGAAAAGTACGTGCGACGATTCAGGCTGAACTGGACAAACGGGGAGTACGAATAGAGTTTGATGTTGCTTCCAATCCCGAATTCCTGAAAGAGGGAAATGCCGTGGCCGACTTTATGAGCCCCGACCGGGTAGTGGTGGGAGTAGAGTCCGAACGGGCAAAGCAGCTGATGAGCAAGCTCTACAAACCGTTCTTGCTGAATAACTTCCGCGTCATCTTCATGGATATCCCATCTGCCGAAATGACAAAGTATGCGGCTAATTCCATGTTGGCTACCCGCATCAGCTTCATGAACGATATCGCCAATCTGTGCGAGCTGGTGGGAGCTGACGTCAATATGGTGCGCAGCGGCATCGGCTCCGATACGCGTATCGGCCGCAAGTTCCTCTATCCGGGCATCGGGTATGGCGGTTCGTGTTTCCCGAAAGACGTAAAGGCGTTAATCAAGACCGCCGAACAGAACGGTTATCGGATGCGTGTGCTCCAAGCAGTGGAGGAGGTCAATGAAAAGCAGAAAAGCGTCTTATTTGAAAAGCTGCAGCGACACTTCAGCGGCGATTTGCAGGATAAGACAATCGCCTTATGGGGATTGGCTTTCAAGCCGGAAACAGACGATATGCGCGAAGCGCCTTCGTTGATTCTGATAAACAAGTTGCTGAATGCGGGCTGTAAAGTGCGCGTGTACGATCCGGCCGCCATGACGGAATGCCGCCGCAGGATAGGCGATAGCGTCTGCTACGCTACCGACATGTACGATGCCGCACTCGATGCGGATGCCTTGATGCTGGTGACGGAATGGAAAGAGTTCCGCCTGCCGTCATGGGCTGTCATCAAAAAGGCCATGAGAACCCCGGTGTTATTGGACGGTCGCAATATCTACGAAAAGAAAGAAATAGAAGAACTTGGATTTACCTACCACTGTATAGGTAAATAAAGGAAGGAGACAGACATGAAAAAACTCGTAATAGAGTTGTGTTGCGTCATAGTGTTGGCTGCATGCGGTAATGGTAAGGAGCAAAATACTGTCGAAGAGGACTCTACGGCCAAGGCTCTGCTTCAAGGCGTTTGGATAGATGATGAAACCGAACTGCCTTTGATGCGCATAGAAGGAGACACCATATACTATGCCGATCCCCAGAATATCCCCGTATCATTTAAGATTATACGAGATACGATATATGTGTACGGCAGCAATACCGTAACCTACAAGATTGACAGGCAGACCGAGTACAGCTTTTGGTTTCATTCATTGGCGGATGAGATTGTAAAGCTGCATAAATCGGAAAGTCCCGAGGATGCGCTTGCCTTTGAGAACAGGGAAGTGGAAGTCATACCCACTACGGAAGTAGTGAAAAAGGATAGCGTAGTAATGTACAAAGGTACACGCTACCGGGGATATGTGTACATCAATCCCTCGAAGATGAAGGTTGTCCGCTCGTCCTATTCAGAGGGTGGCATCAGTGTGGATAATGTTTATTACGACAATGTCATACATATCTGCGTGTATGAGGGCAGGCGGATGTTGTATGGCAAAGACATTACCAAGAAAATGTTTGCCGGTATCTTTCCCGAGGAGACGTTGAGCCAAATGATTCTTGCCGATATGAATTTTATGGGAGTTGATAACAAGGGCTACCGATACCAGGCAACCTTACGCGTACCGGAAAGTTCCGTATACAGTCTGGCGGATATTACCATCGGATTCGACAATCGGACGGAGATAAAAAAAGCGGAATAAATTCCGCTTTTTACTTATTCTTGTTTCTTTGCCCGGGCAGGCTTTTTGCCGCCTTCCCTGCGTTTGTTGTTATTCCGGTTACCGCCTTTGCCGCTTCCGCTTTTTTCGTTTCCGCCGCTCCGGCGTCCGCCGCCTTTGAAGTTGCTGCGTTTGCGTCCGTCATTGGAGCGCGGTTTATACTCGGGGGCTTCGCCCAATTCTTCCGGCACCGGTATCTTATAGATTTCCTTTTCCAGAAAATTCTCTATGCCCTTGAAGTTCGTCTGTTCCTTTTCGTTGACGAAAGTAAGAGCTACGCCGTCATTGTTGGCACGTGCCGTACGTCCGATGCGGTGTACGTAGTCTTCGCTGTCATGCGGCACATCATAATTGATAACCAAGCGGATATCGTCTATATCGATACCGCGCGCCACAATATCGGTGGCAACCAATATATTGACCCGACCCGCCTTGAACTCGTACATTACTTCCTCGCGCTGCGCCTGCTCGAGGTCGGAGTGCATTTCCCCGACGTTCAGCTTCATCTGCTTCAGCGCTTTGGTTACTTCTTTCACCTTCAGTTTGGAAGATGCGAAGATAATGACGCGTTCGGGCGTCTGCTCGGCGAAAAGGCTGCGGATGATTCCTAACTTTTGGTTCTCATAGCATACATAAGCGGCCTGCACAATCTTTTCGGCAGGTTTGGAAACGGCAAGTTTCACTTCTGCCGGATCGTTCAGGATACTCTGCGCCAGTTGCTGTATCTTGGCAGGCATCGTAGCCGAGAACATAATGGTCTGACGTTCTTTAGGCAGGTATTTCACAATCTGCATAATGTCATCATAGAATCCCATGTCCAGCATGCGGTCTGCTTCATCCAGAATGAAGTAGGAGACGCGTGAAAGGTCTACATATCCCAGACTGAGATGCGCTATCAGGCGTCCCGGAGTTGCGATTACAACATCCGCACCCAAAGTCAGACCTCTTTTTTGCTGCTCGAAAAGCACTCCGTCATTACCGCCGTACACAGCCACGCTGCTCACCGGCATGAAATAGGAGAAACCCTCCATTTGCTGGTCTATCTGTTGCGCCAACTCCCGTGTAGGTGCCATTACTATACAGTTGATGGAATCTTCGGGATGCCCGCCTTCCGAAAGCTTGTTCAATATGGGCAACAGGTACGCGGCGGTTTTTCCGGTTCCGGTTTGTGCAACAGCTATCAAATCCCGGCCTTCGAGTATAACTGGTATTGATTTTTCTTGTATGGGGGTGCACTCGTCGAAACGCATTGCATCCAGTGCTTCAAGCACGTTGTCGTTTAATTTTAGTTCAGAAAACTTCATGAATTTCGTTATATTTGCCACAAAGATAATGCAAACCGAGAACAGAATAAAATGAACTTGTTCATTTTTTATGCCGAGGTGCAGCTTATTTTCGTATTTGGTACAAAGATAATGCAAACCGAAAGTAGAACAAAATAAGCTTGCTAAAAAATAAGCTCCTGCGATAATTAATTATCGCAGGAGCTTACGCATATATAGTACGAGCTTATTTTATCGCGGAATATCTATATAAGAATCTTTGAATCCCAGGAAGTAAAGCACTCCGTCCAGACCGATTGTGTTGATGGACTGCTTGGCATTTGCCACGACCTTAGGCTTGGCGTGGAAAGCGATACCCAATCCGGCGATACCCAGCATTGGCAAATCATTGGCGCCGTCACCCACCGCAATGGTTTGGGCTATGTCTACTTTCTCAACTTGCGCTATCAGGCGCAGCAGTTCGGCTTTGCGCTTGCCGTCCACTACATCGCCGAGATAACGTCCGGTCAGTTTGCCGTTCTCTATTTCCAGTTCATTGGCATAGACATAGTCGATACCGTATTTCTGCTGGAGATAACGCCCGAAATAAGTGAAACCGCCCGAAAGGATGGCAATCTTATAACCGTATTTCTTCAGAACATACATCAGGCGGTCAACACCTTCCGTAATAGGCAGGTTCTCGGCAATCTCCTGCATGACAGACTCGTCCAGGCCTTTCAGCAGAGCTACCCGCTCGCGGAAGCTTTCCGTAAAGTCTATCTCTCCACGCATGGCACGTTCCGTAATAGCCTTTACCTGCTCGCCGACACCTGCACGTATGGCCAATTCGTCTATAACCTCGGTCTCTATCAGTGTAGAGTCCATGTCAAAGCAAATAAGGCGGCGCATACGACGATACATATTGTCCAGCTGGAAAGAAAAGTCCATTTCCAGTTCGCTGGCCAGTTGCATCAGCTGCTCCTGCATGGCTATGCGGTCTTTAGGTGTGCCTCGTACGGAGAACTCAATGCAGGCGCGTGTTTTCGTATCGCATTCATCCAGCGGAATACGCCCCGTAAGACGCTTGATGGCATCGATATTCATACCTTGCTCCGCCAGAATACGGGTAACCGCCGAAATCTGGCGGGCAGACAACTTACGTCCGAGCAGCGTGAGAATATAACGGTTCTTACCCTGCATGCTCACCCAGTTTTCATACTCTTGCGCCGTAATAGGATAGAAGCGGATAGTGACACCCAAAGACGATGCCTTGAAAAGCAACTCTTTCATGATAAAGCCGGAATGTTGTTCTTCCGTTTTACATAGGATACCCAATGACAGGGTGTTATGGATGTCGGCTTGTCCGATGTCGAGGATGGTCGCATCGTACTTGGCAAGAATTTCTGTAACCGAAGCCGTCAGTCCCGGACGGTCTTCACCTGTTACGCGGATAAGAATAAGTTCTGTACTTAATGGTTGCATAAGTTGTCTATTAATAGGATAACAAGCCACAAAAGTAAGGAAAAATCTCGCCTTTTATGCTAAATAACATAAAAAAGTGCACTAAAAAAGTGAGAAAATTGCTTGTTTATTTGGAAGTTACTTTAAGAATTACTTACCTTTGCACCCGATTTCAGAATTAAAGGCTTTGAGTATCAATGAATTCCTCTCATTGCAAGGTCTGAGAAGATGACGTTCCGGGAAGAAATCACTGCCAAAAAGGACAGTCCCGGATAGTATTAACCAAAATCGTGTTACATGAAATATGTAAAATGGATTTTTGTTGTATTACTAATTGGTTCCTTGACTTCTTTTGTAGAAAAAGACAAACCGACCGGCGGTTTGAATGTGGGTGACATAGCCCCGGACTTTAAAATCCAATCTATGTCTGCCGGGCAACCGTTAGCCGAACTTTCAGACATGAAAGGCAAATATGTGTTGCTTAGCTTTTGGGCAAGTTATGACGCGCACTCCCGGATGCAAAACGCAAGTTTGAGCAATGTGCTTCGTTCCGCTTCCCGCAATGAAAATGTGGAAATGGTTTCCGTCTCATTCGATGAGTACCAATCTATTTTTAAGGAAACTGTTCGTAAGGACCAAATAGTTACGCCCACTTGTTTCGTGGAAACTAAAGGCGAGTCCTCCGGCTTATTCAAGAAATATCGCTTAGGCCGCGGATTTACTAACTATTTATTAGATGAGAATGGTGTGATTATTGCCAAAAACATCTCTGCTGCAGAGCTTTCAGCTTACTTGAATTAAGCGCTTCAATGCACAACGCTGCAACGAAGGGATTAAAGAACCTGTAAGAAGAAAGTGGGGTTTCTTCCGACAACGGGCGGTCTGTCCGCCTGAAAAGAAGGAAGAACAAAACAAAAGAGGAAATGAATACAACAAAAAAGCCGTCCCGCACTTGTGGAAACACAAGAGCGGGACGGCTTCTTATTTTATAATATCCTGTGATTTGCCTTGGCGACAGCTTCCTGCAATTACTTACTTCGGCGCTTTCTTATACAGGTAGAATGCTATGAATGCATAAAGCAGGTTCGGTATCCATACCGCAATGACGGGCGGCACATTACCGTTCACCGCAAATGTGGAGGCAATCGTTTGGAACAGAATGTACGAGAAACTTAATCCCAAGCCTATACCCAGATGCAATCCCATACCGCCTTTTGTCTTTTTCGAAGAAAGAGATACACCTATCAGCGTCAGGATGAACGAGGCGAAAGACATGGCTATACGTTTATGATATTCTATCTCGAACTCCTTGATATTGGCAAAACCACGCTGCCGTTGCCTGTCTATGTACTCGCTCAGCTGAGGGCTGGTAAGCATCTCCTGCTGGTTCTTCATGATAAGGAAGTCGGCAGGCTCCATAAACAGGATGGTATCCAGCCGCTCTCCTTTGACGATACTTTCGCGCATACCGTCCATTTCACGAATCATGTAGTCTTTCACTTTCCATTTATGCACGGCTGCCGTATCGTAGGTGATGCTGCGTGCAGTGAGGTGAGACACCAGCTGTTTGTCCTTGAACTTATCGAGTGAAAAGCGATAACCCGTTTTGCTGTAATCCTCAAAACGCTCTATATAGGCAATGACTCCCGAATCGACTTCCAACTGAATATTGCGGGCTGTGGTGGACTTACGGGGCTTATAGTATTTATCCTCGAAATTAAGTCGCGTGACGCTGCCTTTAGGAATGACGTACGAACCGAGACAGAACGTAGTGATCGCGATGATAGCCGCCGACACCATATAAGGACGCAGCATACGCTTAAAACTCATTCCCGTAGAGAACATTGCGATAATCTCCGAGTTCTCCGCAAGCTTGGAAGTAAAGAAGATTACCGCGATAAAGACGAACAGCGGGCTGAACAGATTGGCAAAGTAGGGGATGAAGTTCATGTAGTAATCGAAGATAATGGCTTTCCACGGCGCTTCATGGGACATAAAGCGGTCCATTTTCTCATTAAAGTCGAATACTACGGCGATGGAGATAATCAGGGCTATAGCAAACACGTATGTTCCCAGGAACTTCTTGATGATGTACCAGTCCAGCCGCTTGAGGAACTTGTTCTTCCCGACAGGCAGTTTTATATTTTTCAGTATCTTCCGGTCAATCTTGCTCATAATCTTGTCGATACACGTTGTACCATCATCGGTTTCCATGTAGAGAAATCACCGGCGATAATATGCTTGCGGGCTTCACCGGCAAGCCAGAGGTAAAACGCCAGATTGTGAATGGAAGCAATCTGCATGGCCAGCAACTCTTGCGCATGGAACAGATGGCGCAGATAGGCCTTACTATATAATGTATCTACGTAAGATGCGCCGTCCGCCTCAATAGGAGAGAAGTCGGTTTCCCATTTCTTATTACGCATATTGATGATACCGTCTTTGGTGAACAGCATACCGTTACGTCCGTTGCGTGTAGGCATCACGCAGTCGAACATGTCAACTCCGCGTTCGATGCCTTCCAGAATGTTTACAGGCGTACCTACCCCCATCAGATAACGGGGTTTGTCTTTCGGAAGAATCTCATTCACCAACTCTATCATTTCGTACATCTTCTCCGTAGGTTCACCTACGGCCAGACCGCCGATTGCATTACCCTCGGCTCCTTTAGAGGCTATGAACTCCGCCGACCGTTTACGCAGGTCGGGATAGACACATCCTTGCACAATAGGGAAAAGCGCCTGATGATAACCGTACTTGGGTTCCGTTTCGTTGAATCGCGTGATGCAACGGTCCAGCCAACGGTGCGTCATTTCCATCGACTTCTTGGCATAGGCATATTCCGCATCGCCCGGAGTACATTCGTCAAACGCCATCATTATGTCCGCTCCGATAGTACGCTCGATGTCCATTACCCTCTCCGGAGTGAAGACGTGCTTGCTTCCGTCGATGTGCGAACGGAACTCGGCGCCTTCTTCGCGCAGCTTGCGGATACCCGCCAATGAAAAGACCTGGAAACCGCCGCTGTCGGTCAGCATCGGACGGTCAAAGCCGTTGAACTTATGCAGTCCGCCGGCTTTCTCTATAACATCCAATCCGGGACGCAAATAAAGATGATAGGTATTCCCTAATATAATCTGCGCCTTTATATCTTCTTTCAATTCTGTCAGATGCACGCCTTTTACGGTTCCCAACGTACCTACCGGCATAAAGATGGGAGTTTCAATCTGCCCATGGTCAGTGGTAATCAAACCTGCACGCGCATTCGTCTTGCTGTCTGTGTACTGTAACTCAAATGTCATTCTTCTTACTTTTCTATCTTTTCTTTTTTAACGGACAAGTCGATGGCATCAGCTACTTTTTCATCAGTCAGCGCAATGGCAAACACCTCTTTTACGTCTTTCACATAGTGGAAAGTCAGTCCTTTCAGATAAATTTCCTGTATCTCTTCAATGTTCTTACGGTTCTCGTCGCTGAGGATAATCTCCTTGATGCCGGCACGTTTGGCAGCCAGAATCTTTTCTTTGATGCCACCGACGGGAAGCACCTTTCCACGGAGCGTGATTTCGCCCGTCATGGCAAGGTTGGCTTTTACTTTTCTCTGCGTAAGTGCGGATGCCAGCGAAGTAGCCATCGTTATACCTGCCGACGGACCATCCTTGGGAATAGCTCCTTCGGGAACATGAACATGGATATTCCAGTTGTCGAAAATATCTTCATCGAGATTCAGCAACGAAGCATGTGCCTTAATGTACTCCAGCGCCAGCATAGCCGACTCTTTCATTACATCGCCCAAATTTCCGGTCAGCGTCAGGCGGCCGCCTTTGCCGCGACTGAGACTGGTTTCGACGAACAGAATCTCACCGCCGACAGCAGTCCACGCCAAGCCGGTAACCACACCGGCATATTCATTGCCTTGATACTTGTCGCGCGTATATTCGGGAGCGCCCAGGAATTCGTACAAATCGCCCGGCTTAATTTCGGTCTTTGCGAAATAACCGTCCGTAGCATATTGACGAGCCGATTTGCGCAGAATCTTTCCAATCTTCTTCTCCAACTCACGCACACCGCTTTCACGGGTATAAGACTCTATGATCGCTTCCAGCGTATTCTTGGGAATCTTGATATCGTTTTTCTTCATACCGTTTGCCTCCAACTCTTTGGGAACCAAATGGCGACGGGCAATCTCTATCTTTTCCTCGGTGATATAACCGCTTACTTCAATCAACTCCATGCGGTCGAGCAACGGTCCGGGAATCGTATTCAGATTATTGGCGGTAGCAATGAACATTACTTTCGACAAATCATAATCCACATCCAGGAAGTTGTCGTGGAACGTAGTATTCTGCTCCGGGTCGAGTACTTCGAGCAGAGCGGAAGAGGGGTCTCCCTGACGGTCGGCACTCACCTTGTCTATCTCATCCAATATAAATACCGGATTTGAAGAGCCGGCTTTAATCAAACTTTTGATGATGCGTCCCGGCATCGCTCCAATATAAGTCTTGCGATGTCCGCGTATTTCGGCTTCATCGTGCACGCCACCCAAAGACATACGGATATACTTCCGCTTCAAAGCAGCCGCAATAGACCGCCCCAAAGAGGTTTTACCCACACCCGGAGGGCCATACAGGCAGATGATAGGCGACTTCATGTCTCCCTTCAACTTCAATACGGCGAGATGTTCCAATATACGCTCCTTTACTTTCTCCAAACCGTAATGGTCTTTATTCAACGTCTTCTCGGCATTGGTCAGGTTCAGATTATCCGTTGTATAAACGCCCCACGGCAGACTCATCATGGTTTGCAGATAGTTCAGTTGCACACTGTAATCGGGCGATTGCGGATGCATGCGCTCCAACTTATCCACTTCTTTCAGGAAGGTGCTTTTTACTTCTTCATTCCATTTTATGGTTTCCGCTTTTTTACGCATCTCTTCCAATTCCTGCTCCTGGCTGCCGCCACCCAGTTCATCCTGAATGGTTTTAATCTGCTGTTGCAAGAAATACTCGCGTTGTTGCTGGTCTATATCCTCGCGGGCGCGCATCTGGATAGATTCCTTGATTTCGGCGAGCTGAACTTCCCGGTTCAGAATTTCGAGCAAACGATAGGTGCGGGCACGCAATGCGTCAATGCGCAGCAACTCTATCTTTTCATCCTTCTTCAAGGGCAGGTTGGTGCAGATAAAGTCCACCAGAAACATCGGGTTGGTAATGTTCTTGATGGCAAATGCAGAATCCTGCGGAAACATATCCGAAGATTTGATATAGCGTACGGTCAAGTCTTTGCACGCTTCTACCAATGCCTGGAACTCCTTATCGTCTTTTGCGGGAATTTCCTCATTAAGCGTGCTTACACGTCCTTTCAAATATGGAGTAACTTCCGTTATCTCTTTCAATTCAATGCGCTTGGAGCCTTGCAGGATAACGGTAGTCGTCTGATCCGGCATTTCCAGCACACGGACAATCTTGGCAACCGTACCTATTGTATGCAGGTCCTCAAACAAAGGCGTTTCCGTATCAGCTACTTTCTGACACACTACGGCGATATATGTACCTTTCTTTTCTGCCTCACGCACCAATTTCAGGGAAGATTTTCTTCCGACAGACACCGGCATAAACACACCCGGAAACAAAACCATGTTCCGCAGAGGTAATACCGGCAGGATTTCATCAACCTCAATATCCATCAATTGTTCTTCATTCCCCTCAAAATCAGCAATTACAGAAAACGCATTTTCATTCCTATCTTCGATATCACTCAAGTAATTTCTTTTCTTCATCTCATTCTTTTTAGTTTATGTCATATTGGCAGGCCAATAAGGCGTCTGCAAAGTTAGCTATTTCTTCTATTAAATAGGCGTTCCTTTCTTTAAAAAGACAAAAACGATGCCAAAATTGCCGCTATTTTGGCGGCTTTGATTATTTTTGAGTCCGATTAACAAAAACAAATATGCCGAATCCTTATTTCCAGTTCAAACAATTTACCGTCCGGCACGACAAATGCGCCATGAAAGTAGGTACAGACGGAGTGCTATTAGGGGCGTGGGCTCCGGTTCAAGATGCTAAACGAATTCTTGATGTAGGAGCGGGTAGTGGTCTAATATCCTTACAATTAGCGCAGCGTAATCCGGAAGCCGCAATTACCTCTGTCGAAATAGACCCGGCAGCGGCGGCGCAAGCCCAAGAGAATATTCAATCGTCCCCCTGGAACCATCGGATGGAAGTGGTATGCTGTGACTTCCGCAAGTATCATCCGGAAGACAGATTCGACCTGATTGTTTCCAACCCGCCTTATTTTGTCGATGCCCTGAAATGCCCGGACAATCAGCGCTGCATGGCACGGCACACGAGTGAACTGAGCTATGAATTGCTCTTCGGACATTCGGCGCATTTCTTATCGGAACGGGGAAGTATAAGCATTATCATTCCGGCGGAAGTTGAAAAGACGGTGGTTGATACAGCTTGGAAGTATAATTTTCATCCACATCGCCGCTTGTATGTTTTTACCAAACCCGGAAAACCTTGCCGGCGCGTGTTATTGACTTTCGGCTATCAGGATGTACCATGTATCGAGGACAGTCTTTACATAGAAGGAGAGAAGCACGGACAGTTTACCCCGGAGTACATCGCCCTGACCAAAGACTTTTATTTGAGAATGTAAGCTGTGTAAATTCGTCTTGCGGAATGAATATATTCATCCTGTGAGACGGATATATTTGTCTTGTGAGACGAATTAATTCGTCTCGGGAGATGGTTTTATTTATCTCACAAAACAATTCCTTATATAGCAAAAGAACAAGGATTCACCCGCTAACCCGTATAAACAGGTGTGTGGAAGGTGAAGGGCAAAAGTACAAACCCGGTTTATTTATGTATAGTCCATCGTCGTCGGAGAGTATCTATGATACAAAAAAACGAACTACTGAATTTCAGTGGCTCGTTTTTTGTCGGGGTAGCGGGATTCGAACCCACGACCCCCTGCTCCCAAAGCAGGTGCGCTAACCGGACTGCGCTACACCCCGAGTGCTTTACTTCTTAAAATCGAGTGCAAAGGTAAAATCTTTTTTGATATAGACCAAATCTTTTTATGATTTTATCTGAAATAAAATTATAAAAGCCTGGGAAACAATATACGGGAACAGTTAATTATTCTCTGCCTCTTTGATACGTTCTCTTTTATATCTATTTTTGTAGAAATAATCTTAATAAAATCAGAGAATATGAAGTTGACCAAACCTATTTTACTTGTTACCGTTATTCTGTTGGGATGTGCTTCCTGCAAAAATAAAGCCGGAAACACAGAACAGGAAAGCGCAAAGCCCGGTACAGAGGAGATTAACGATTCCGTATATCATGCACAAGGCGTAGTTATGGATGCTACCATGAATGGATTCACAATGGTTACCCCGAAAAACGATACCTTATATATAAGTACAATGGATCAGGATATAGCCTTGGAAGAAGGACTATCAGTAGGAGATACATTAGAGGTTTCGTACACGGTTACCGAAGATGAACCCGGCATTAACATTGCATCTGCCATAACGAAAATACATTAACTCACTTTTAAAAACATATAGTATGAAGAAACTTTTATTGGCAGCCGCCGTATTGGTTATTGCAATGGCCGCTTGTAATGAAAAGCAAAGCAAAGACTCTATCATTGGCTCATGGGTAATGCCTATCGAAGGACAGCCGGGAAAAATGCAGGGTATCAAACTGGAAGAGGGCGGGGATGCATCTTCCATTAATATGGCTACGCTGGTATATAAATATTGGGAGCAACAAGGAGATGAACTTTATCTCACGGTAAAAAGCATTGGTAACGGTATGGAGATAGAGGGAGTAGATACCTTAAGAATTGAGAAACTTACGGCCGACTCATTAATCTTAAATTCCAATTACGGCTATACACTACGTTATGTAAGAGAAAAGTAAGATAATAAAGGGGAATGCGCAACAGTGTCCGTATTCCCTTTCCTTTTTATACCAAAAGAACCATTATTTCATTCTTGCAGCAATAGCCAGCAGTACCCCAAGCACAACACCCAAAATAGCGGCAAACAAAACTCTTACCTCACCCGGTAACAAGAAAGTAATGGTGTGGGCGGGGTACCAGAAAAAAGGAATCGTTTTCTTAAAAACAAAATTCCATTGCGCATCCCAATTAAGATGCGTAATGATACGCGTCATCGGGATAGGGGTAATAAGACTGCGAAGCGAACCGCCACAATCCAGAATATGTGTATCCGTTATCTTGTGAAATGTCATGAATACAGGGGCAAAGATTGTGTTCATGGCAACAGAGATAGCCAGAGCAATCCATAACTTGTCCAAACAGAAACCGCCGCTAATTATCGCCGAGGCATCCGCCATCCCCATATACTCCATAAACTGCGGCACACCTTTAGAAAAGACAATCATCGCCATATTGATTCCCATCCCTAAAATACCCCATACAACCGCACGGGAAAGTACTCCGAATCCTTTTCTGTTATATACTCCGGCACTGATGCGAAGCCCCAGCATCTCACCTAAAGTAGCAAGCACTCCAAATTTCAGGAAACTCATTACCATACCATGTGTGGCATTGAAAGACTTATACCAGCCGTAAACCGCATCACTCACGAAAAAAGGTAAGAAGATTACGATTAGGACGAAAACGAAAAGGAAATCTTGCTTTTTCATTCAAATGTTGTGCTTTTCATTAATAATAACAGCAAACATACTAAAATAAATTCAATATCAAAGCAATCAGACAAGTAAAACCGGTAAATCAAAGCAAAAGTACGTTTTATCCTTTTATTATAAAGAAAAAAGGCAGAATTCAAATGAAATCCTGCCTCTCTCTGTAATTTGGGAATACAATCTCTTATTGCTTGTTTTTCATATATTCATCAGCTTTCTCCTTAGCACGAGCTACTCGTTTCGCCGTATCCGGATGAGATGAAAACATCTTTTGGAATTTAGACTCCTTGGGAGCTTCCGCTGAAAGTTCCAGCAGTTTATTCAAAGCATTATACATGGCATAAGGATCCAAATTATTCTTTATAGAAAATTCAAAACCGTAATCGTCCGCTTCCGTTTCCTGCTTTTGGGAGTATTGCGCACCCGCCAAAGCTTCCGCCATAGCGCCTAACTCGGAATCAGTCAGCTTTGATACGGTAGAGCTTGCAGCGCCTGCGGCATTCTTCACTGCAGAACGAAGATAAGCGCTCTTCATAGCATCTTTGGAGTCTGTATGAATTACATGGCCTATCTCATGACCTACCACAGCCATCACTTCATCATCCGTCATAATATCCATTAACCCAGCGCAAATACGTACGCTGCCGTCACCGCAAGCAAAAGCGTTCACGTCGATAACTTCATAAACGCCAAAGTTTACTTTCAGACCATCCACCTCTTTAATATGCCCGGTCAGTTTTTCCAGACGCTTACCATACTCCGTATCGGGTTTGGTCAAAGGATTGTGAGTATCCATCCATTGCATATACTCCTTGCTCATGGCTGCAATATCCGCATCCGAAAGAGTTATAGCTTTAGCGGCATCAGTGCCGGCCTGAACAACCTTACCTACATTTATTTTCTTACCGCCAATTTTAAACTGCGCATAAGCAGTTGTAGTGTAAGTCATTCCGCATACAATAGCGGCGAAAATCAGAATTTGTTTTTTCATGTTGTTTGGTTTGTTTTAATGGATTATTTTATAAAAGAAAGCCGTTTAACCGACCCACGATTAAACGGCTTTTATCTTTGCTTTAATTCTTCATTCTTTTACTTGATTATTCCCAATTCCCTGAAGCATTTAGTCAACTTCTCAACGGCATAATCTACCTGTTCCTTAGTATGAGTAGCCATCAATGCTACGCGTACCAATGTATCTTGAGGAGCGCATGCAGGCGGAATTACCGGATTGATAAAGATACCTTCATCAAAAGCCATCTTCGTTACGACAAATGTCTTCTCCGTATCACGCACATACAAAGGTATGATAGGCGATTCGGTTTCGCCAATCTCAAAACCGGCATCACGGAAACTCTTCAATGCGTAATTGGTAATGTCCCACAGGCGTTGAATGCGTTCCGGTTCTGATTTAATAATATGGAGAGCTTCACGGGCTGCAGCCGTTGCTCCCGGCGTACTGCTTGCCTGGAATATATAAGAACGGGCATTGTGACGCAACCAATTGATGACATCTTTGTCACCCGCGATAAAACCGCCGATAGAAGCCAATGACTTACTGAAAGTTCCCATTATCAGGTCGATATCTTCGGTCACTCCGAAATGGTCGCAAACACCACGGCCTTGCTTACCGAATACACCCAAACCGTGAGCTTCATCCACATAAATACTGGCATTATATTTCTTTTTCAAACGAACGATTTCCGGCAAATTAGCCAAATCACCCTCCATTGAGAATACGCCATCTACAACAATCAGCTTTACGGCATCCGGCTCACACTTCTGGAGTTCCTTTTCAAGGTCTTCCATATCATTGTGCTTATACTTTAATTGTGTAGCGAAAGAAAGGCGGCGTCCGTCTACGATAGAAGCATGGTCACGGTCATCACAAATAATGTAATCACCACGTCCTACCACCGCGGGAATAATACCTTCATTTACAGTAAAACCGGTAGAAAAACAAAGAGCTTCGTCTTTGCCTACGAATTCGGCCAATTCCTTTTCCAATTCAACATGTATATCAAGAGTACCATTCAGAAAACGGGAACCGGCACAACCTGTACCATATTTTTCAGTGGCAGCTATTGAAGCGTCAATGATTCGTTTGTCGTATGTCAGTCCCATATATGCGTTCGAACCGAACATCAGAACCTTTTTGCCATCCATCATCACCTCTGTATCCTGGTGGCTGTTAATTGTGCGGAAATAAGGGTATACCCCTTTTGCCATAAATTGTTGCGGCAAATCATATTTCGCGAATTTGTCTTGCAGTAAACCCATGAAATGTCTTTTATATAATGAATATTTAATTCTATTAAAAACAAGTTCTTAAAAACAGGGGGCAAAGATAGCAAAATATGTTGTTATCTGTTCCATTTACTCTAAAAAATCTGCTCTAACTCGTTTTAAGAGATTCATATGGTTAAAATTTAAAGGATTTATATTACTTTTGCATGACAGAAAACCCCATAGTAATATCCGTTTAAATGGACGATAGTAAAAAGAAAATATCATTTATAATAAATCCCATATCCGGTACGCAGGGTAAGGAGCAAATATTGAAATGGCTCGATGAAAAGCTGGATAAGAGCCGCTACATACCGGAAGTAATTTATACGGAATGGGCGGGGCACGCCGTTGAAATAGCCGCCCGGAAAGCTAAAGAAGAGGTTTTTGCCGTTGTTGCCATCGGCGGAGACGGAACAATCAACGAGATAGCACGCTCATTGGTGCACACCAAAACGGCGTTGGGCATCATCCCATGCGGTTCCGGCAACGGGTTGGCACGCCATCTGCAGATTCCCATGGAGGCCAAAAAAGCAATTGATATTATCAATGAGGGATTGATAGATATCATTGACTATGGTAAAATCAATGATGTTCCTTTTTTCTGTACCTGCGGAGTAGGATTCGACGCATTTGTCAGTCTGCAATTTTCCAAAGCCGGCAGGAGAGGCCCGCTCATATATCTGGAGAAGACACTGCTTGAAAGCCTCAAGTACAAGCCGGAAACATATGAGTTGGAGATGGATGGCAGTACCTCGCGATACAAAGCTTTCCTGATAGCATGCGGCAATGCCTCACAATATGGAAATAACGCCTATATAACCCCACAGGCCACGTTAAATGACGGATTGCTGGATGTTACTATTTTGGAGCCTTTTACCGTATTGGACGTACCGGCATTATCATTCCAGTTGTTCAACAAGACTATCGATCAAAACAGCCGTATAAAGACTTTCCGTTGTAAAACACTTCGTATTCACCGTTCCAAACCGGGAGTGATACATTTCGATGGAGACCCGATGATGATGGGAGAAAACATCGATGTGAATATCCTCAAAAGAGGCTTACAGGTTATTGTACCCAAGAACGCCGAAAAAGACACTTCAAACGTATTGCAACGTGCCCAGGATTACATCAATGGCCTGAAACAAATAAATGAAGCCATAATGGAAGACATTACCCATACGAATAGAAGGATATTGGATAAAGGCAAGGAACAAATAAAAAGACTCAGAAAGAATTAAATTCTACGAGTGACGTTGCAGTTGTTTTAGGATTGATAATTTTACTGTCAACTGCTAGATACGGTTGTTTTTTAAAATAAACTCTTCTGTTTTGATACGTCTGTAATATGTTTTATGTATTTTTGCATGATATTTATGCAGTAAAGGGCATTGTATAGCCAAAAGAATAAATTATAAAGTTATATATAATAATATGTATAGATCACACACCTGTGGAGAATTGCGTATCTCCGACGTTAATAAGCAAGTGACGCTGGCAGGTTGGGTACAGCGCAGCCGTAAAATGGGAGGTATGACATTCGTAGACCTTCGCGACCGTTACGGAATCACCCAATTAGTATTTAATGAAGAAGTAGATGCCGAACTTTGCGAGCAGGCCAACCGCTTGGGCCGTGAATTCGTAATTCAAATAGTAGGAACGGTAAATGAGCGTTTCAGCAAAAACAAAAATATTCCTACGGGAGATATCGAAATCATCGTTTCGGAACTGAATGTACTTAATTCAGCTTTAACTCCGCCTTTCACAATCGAAGATAATACGGACGGCGGCGATGATATCCGTATGAAATACCGTTATCTGGACTTACGCCGCGCCGCAGTACGCAAGAATCTGGAGTTGCGCCATAAAATGACAATCGAGGTACGTAAATATCTGGATAGCAAAGGATTCATTGAAGTAGAGACTCCTCTTCTCATCGGTTCCACCCCGGAAGGCGCGCGCGACTTTGTTGTTCCCTCACGTATGAACCCGGGACAATTCTATGCACTGCCACAGAGCCCTCAAACATTGAAGCAATTACTGATGGTTTCAGGCTTTGACCGCTACTTCCAAATCGCGAAATGTTTCCGTGACGAAGACCTCCGTGCCGACCGCCAACCGGAATTTACACAAATCGACTGTGAAATGTCTTTTGTACAACAAGACGATGTAATCGAGCTCTTTGAAGGTATGGCAAAGTACCTTTTCAAGGAAATTCGTGGTGTTGAGTTGACAGAACCGTTCCAGCGGATGCCTTGGGCGGATGCCATGAAATATTATGGTAGCGACAAACCCGATTTGCGCTTCGGTATGAAGTTTGTGGAATTGATGGACATCATGAAAGGCCATGGTTTCTCTGTATTCGACAATGCCGCATATATCGGCGGTATTTGTGCGGAAGGCGCCGCAAGCTACACCCGCAAACAATTGGACGCCTTGACCGAATTCGTAAAGAAACCGCAAATCGGAGCAAAGGGTATGGTATATGCCCGTATAGAAGCTGACGGTACTGTAAAATCAAGTGTCGACAAGTTCTATACACAAGAAGTTCTGCAAGATATGAAAACAGCCTTTGGCGCAAAACCCGGCGACTTGATTCTTATCTTGAGCGGTGATGATGTAATGAAAACCCGCAAGCAATTGAACGAACTTCGTCTTGAAATGGGTAATCAATTAGGCTTACGCGACAAGAATAAGTTTGCATTGCTTTGGATAGTCGACTTCCCCATGTTTGAATGGAGTGAAGAAGAAGGTCGCTTAATGGCTATGCATCATCCGTTTACGCATCCGAAAGATGAAGATATTCCTTTGTTGGACACAGATCCTGCGGCTGTTCGTGCCGATGCTTACGATATGGTATGTAACGGTATTGAAGTGGGGGGTGGCTCTATCCGTATCCACGATGCCCAATTGCAGGCTAAGATGTTCGAAATATTGGGCTTCACCCCGGAAAAGGCTGAAGAACAGTTCGGCTTTTTGATGAATGCCTTCAAATTCGGCGCACCTCCTCATGGCGGTTTGGCTTACGGCCTTGACCGTTGGGTAAGCATCTTTGCCGGCCTCGACAGTATCCGTGACTGCATTGCATTCCCGAAGAATAACTCCGGCCGCGATGTCATGTTGGATGCGCCTTCGGTCATCGACCAAAAGCAATTGGATGAACTGAACCTTATTGTTGAGGTAAAAGAATAAAAACCAGAGAACAGGAGAGAGTGAAAGAGTCCACACGTATTTGCCGTTTTGCAGTAATCGGTACGCTAAACGCCTTAATAACAGCAATCACCATCTGGATAATGATGGATGGATTGGATATTAATTACATGCTCTCCAATGTCACTGCATATATACTGGCACAGACTCATAACTTTATCTGGTGCAAGTATTGGATATTCCCAACAGAAAAAAAGAGCAACACTTGGCGACAAGTGCTGCTCTTTTCCATAGCCTTCGGAATGGCTTATTGCGCACAATTCCTTTTCCTCATCGGATTGGTAGAGGGGTTGAATTGTGATGAATATCTCGCCCAGTTCTTGGGACTATTTGTATATGGCGGAGTTAACTTCTTGATGAACAGAAAGGTCACGTTCAAATAAAAGCACTCCTTTCCTTTAATCTAAGAAGCGTTTGGTCAATCCCTCATAAGCATCGATTCTGCGGTCGCGCAAGAACGGCCACCAACGGCGAACATTCTCCGAACGCTCCATATCCACTTCCACTACAATATTTTCCGGTTGCTCATTACCTGCTTGTACCAAAAATTCACCTTGTGGCCCAACCACAAAGCTATTTCCCCAAAACCGGATACCGTTTGTCTGCATGGAAGGATCGGGTTCATGTCCCACACGATTCACCGAAATAACCGGAAGACCGTTTGCTACGGCATGTCCACGCTGAGAGATTATCCATGCGTTGAGCTGACGGGCTTTCTCATCATCTGTATCACTGCTTTCCCAACCGATAGCGGTAGGATAAATCAGTAATTCGGCTCCTTTCAGCGCCATAAGACGAGCAGCTTCGGGATACCACTGGTCCCAACAAACCAAAACGCCCAATTTCCCCAAAGACGTCTGTATAGGTTCAAATCCCAAATCTCCGGGGGTAAAATAGAACTTTTCATAATAAGCCGGATCGTCCGGAATGTGCATCTTGCGATATTTCCCGGCAATGCTTCCGTCACGTTCAAAAACAACAGCCGTATTATGATATAAACCCGGAGCGCGTTTTTCAAATAACGAGGTTACCAATACAATGTTGTTGGCAGCCGCCAACTCTGAATAGAAACCGGTTGACGGTCCGGGAATAGGTTCCGCCAAGTCAAACAGTTGGGTATTCTCCGTCTGGCAGAAATAGAGTGAGTTGTGCAGTTCCTGCAACACCACTAACTGTGCACCATGAGTGGCACATGCTTCGATACTCTTGGCCAGATTCATCAGATTAATGCGCATATCCGCAACATTTGCCTGCTGAATAATACCGACTTTTATTTTTCTCATAATCTATATTTCTTTTGAATGTTTTTCTTTTTGTCTATCTGATTACTCCTATCGGATATTGCATCGTGACACAGTGCAGCGAACCATGTTGTTTTATCAAAGCACGACAGTCTATACCTACAATCTCATGTCCGGGAAAAGCTTCTTGCAACACCTCTTTGGCGCGGATATCATTCTCCGGCTGATTATACGTAGGATATAACACTGCATCATTCATTATCAAAAAGTTAGCATACGTAGCCGGCAGCCTTTCTCCCTCCACTTCTATTTTATCAGCCATTGGCAGTGCCAACAGTTTATAAGGTTCTCCTGCGAGTGTTCGGAACGTTTTAAGCTGCTCTTCCATTCGATACAATTCCTCATAATGTTCATCATTCACATCCCGGCACTGCACATAAGCAATCGTATCCGGCGAGCACAAACGGACAAGCGTATCTATGTGGCTGTCCGTATCATCTCCGGCCAAATATCCATAATCCAGCCAAAGTACCCGTTCAAGATGAAAGGCGGAGCAAAGATACTCCTCAATCTCCACTTTATTTAGCTGACCATTACGGTTAGGCGACAGCAGGCACTCCGAAGTGGTAAGCAATGTTCCCATACCGTCACTTTCAATGGAACCGCCTTCCAGCACAAAACCTAAACGGTTCACATATCGTCCTGTTAGAATTCCGGTTTCAACAGCCCGGCGTGTTATTTGATTGTCTTTGTCCGAAGCGAATTTCAAGCCCCAACCGTTAAATGTAAAATCAAGCAGAGAAGGCCCTTCCGTATCTATCATTGTGATAACTCCATGGTCGCGCGCCCAAGTATCATTCGTCTCACACTCCAGAAAACGAACATTATCCATGTTGACCGTCATGGAGATTTGCTTTTTTACTTCCTCCGGTTCCGGAGTTACGATTAGCAGCAACTCCCGCTTTGCTATTTCGGAAGCAATGGCAATAAAACATTGCTGTACCTCTTCCAGCATATAAGCCCAGTCGGTATTCGCATGAGGCCATGTAAGCTGTATACCGCTCTGTAAAGTCCATTCTGCAGGCAGGTGAGGAGCACGTGTTTCCACCTGGAAGGTCATATTCTTGCCCAAACGCACTTGGCAATCTTTTTCCGTTCCTCCACCCAGGGGAAGTCCGACAAAATATCCCATATCATTCTAAGTCATTTAATTCGTTAAGTAAGGCAATGAAACTCGAGTACCGATATTCCTGAATCTCAATCTTCGTAAAGCCCTATTCTGCATTTCCCTAGTTCTACTTTAGAATTCTGAATCTCAGCTCTACGTTTCCATATCTCGACTTAAGGTTCGGAATACATTTATTTCTTTTCTTCCTTAGGCTTTCTGTCAAAGAACGGATTCTTGGAAGATGCGCTGACCGGAATAGCGAATACAGCCTTGCAATCTTTCAGCCAATTCATTCGCTGCGCAGCCAGCCCCGCAGAAAACATTACCCGGGTATCTACCCTCATATCGGCGGCCATAGCGCAAGCCGATCCGACGGCAATCCCCACATCAACTGTATTCAAGGCGCATGGTACCCCCTCGGAACGTCCGGCACAAGTTGGAAAACCACAATGTCCGCAGTTCAAGCCTTGTGCCTGCTCGCGCGTACCTATTATAACGACACATTCGGCCTGTAAGACATTTGCGGCATCACGAAGAAAGAACTTCATGCCCAGCTCTTCGGCCATGGCAATCATTTTTTCCGAAAGCTTTTTCAAATCTTCTCCCGTAACCAGCGCTGTCTCAATTACATCTACACCTTTTCCTTTAGGCGCCGTACGTGCAGCGGTCATCATTTGTCTCGCCACATTGAGCACATGTTCATGGCGGCAATCCCGTTCGTTTTGTATCATACTTTTTCCTGAATTAATTAGTGATACAAAGATAAAAGTATAAAGTTATCTTTGCAAATCTTTTTTCCTTACCTTTGCAATAAAGACTAAAGTATTTATTTATGCTACAAATAGAGGATGCCAGTATTGCATACGGTGATGAGATATTATTCTCCAAATTCAACCTGCAATTGAAAAGGGGAGAGATTGCCAGCATTTCCGGTTCGTCGGGATGCGGGAAGACATCTCTTCTCAATGCCATACTGGGTTTTACTCCGTTAAAAGAAGGACGTATTACAGTCAATAACATCATATTGGATAAAAACAGCATAGACCTCATTCGCAAACAAATAGCTTGGATTCCACAAGAATTGGCACTTCCGTTAGAATGGGTAAGAGACATGATTCAACTACCTTTCGGTCTAAAAGCCAATCGAACCACACCGTTTTCCGAAACACAATTATTCAACTGCTTTGAGGAATTAGGACTCGAAGGAGAACTATATTATAAGCGTGTAAATGAGATATCCGGCGGACAACGCCAACGTATGATGATAGCCGTAGCTTCCATGATTAACAAACCTTTAATCATCGTAGACGAGCCAACCTCTGCGCTCGACTCGGGCTCTACGGAGAGAGTACTTGCCTTTTTACGGCATCAAACCCGTAAGGGAACCGCTGTGCTGGCTGTGTCACACGACAAAGATTTTACCGGAGGATGTGACCGGCATATAATAATGTAATCAACCTGATAAAAATAAAACCATGAGTTTTGCCGGATTTGTCTTTGATATGATACGCCGTGATAAGGAGAATCGCAATTTACGTCTTCTTCGCCGGGAACGTCTCAATGAACGTTTAGATAAAATGTACAAAGGGCATGGTATGCCACGAAACACAACAGCAGAAGACATGGAAAAGATAACCAGACTTACCCGGCAAAAGGAATATTCCGAGCAGAGGCACACCGTGCGGATGATGTTGATTATTATGGGAATTTGTATTCTTACTGCGTCTGTATTGGTTTTCATATTTACCCGCTAATTCCATAAGAAAAAAAAGGCCTACCGAAATACTAATGAATTTTCCAAGATTTATTAATAAATTCCTGGAAATTTATTAATAAATTCTTCCGTAATTTATTAATAGCGCTACCTTTGCATTACAAGCTATCGGAAATATTCATGGGAACTATCGACATATCATACCTCAGCCTGGGTATCGGACTACTTCTACTATTAATACCCTTATTCTATATATGGAAGTTCAAGACAGGTCTACTGCGTGCAACTCTCATCGGTACGGCGCGTATGATTGTGCAGCTTTTCTTCATCGGCGTCTATCTGAGATTCCTTTTTCTGTGGAATAATCCGTGGATTAATTTTTTATGGGTAATCGTCATGATACTCGTAGCTTCGCAAACGGCATTGGCACGCACACAACTGAAACGCAAGATATTACTGATACCTATATCCATAGGCTTTCTGTGTAGTGTGGTATGTGTGGGAATGTATTTCATAGGAATCGTGCTGCGTCTTGAAAATGTGTTCAGTGCCCAGTATTTCATTCCAATTTTCGGTATACTGATGGGGAATATGCTATCCAGCAATGTCATAGCCCTAAATACTTATTATAGCGGATTGAAACGCGAACAACAACTTTACCGTTATCTGCTTGGCAACGGGGCTACCCGTACCGAAGCACAAGCACCGTTTATCCGTCAGGCTATTATCAAGGCATTCAGTCCGCTCATCGCCAATATCTCCGTCATGGGTTTGGTCGCATTTCCCGGAACAATGATCGGACAGATATTGGGTGGGAGCAGTCCGAATGTCGCTATCAAATATCAGATGATGATTATGGTTATCACATTTACGGCATCTATGCTTTCGCTGATGATAACCATTTCATTGGCTTCGCGTAAGTCTTTCGACGCTTACGGAAAGTTACAACCTGTCATGATAGAAAAAAAAGTAAAAAGTAAATCGTAGTTCACTACTTTTTCGTATATTTGCAACCAAATTTTCTACTGATAATGAAAATTAAGGAGATAGTAAGCGCCCTTGAACGGTTCGCGCCTCTGCCATTGCAAGACGGATTTGATAATGCCGGCCTGCAAATCGGATTGACAGATGCGGAAGCAACAGGGGCTTTGTTGTGTCTTGACGTTACTGAAGCCGTATTGGATGAAGCGATTGCGTTAGGATATAATCTTGTTATATCGCATCATCCGCTCATTTTTAAAGGTTATAAATCCATTACAGGAAAGGATTATGTGGAACGTTGTATCTTGAAAGCCATCAAGAACGACATTGTCATTTATTCCGCCCACACCAACCTTGATAATGCGCCGGAAGGAGTAAATTTCAAGATTGCCGAGAAAATAGGATTGAAGAATGTACGTGTACTGGAAGCTAAAGAAAACGCTTTGCTGAAGTTGGTCACATTTGTTCCTACAGACCGGGCGGAAGAAGTACGCGCGGCATTGGCATCTGCCGGATGCGGATGTGTAGGCAATTATGATTCGTGCAGCTACAATGTGGAAGGTGAGGGGATGTTCCGTGCCCGTGAAGGCGCCAATCCTTATTGTGGGGAAATCAGTGAACTGCATGTGGAAAAAGAAGTGCGTATCGAAACCATTCTGCCAACTTACCGAAAAGCGGAAATGATAAAAGCGTTACTTACCGCACATCCATACGAGGAACCTGCATTTGATTTATATCCGTTGCAAAACTCTTGGCAACAGGCCGGAGCAGGCGTTATCGGCGAATTGGAAACTCCGGAAACCGAGTTGGAATTCTTAAAGCGTATCAAGAAAACCTTTGAAGCAGGTTGCCTGAGACACAACAAACTGACCGGACGCGAGATACAAACCGTTGCTCTATGTGGTGGTGCAGGTGCTTTCCTTATGCCGCTTGCCATACGTAACCATGCAGATGTCTTCATCACTGGCGAGATAAAATATCACGATTATTTCGGCCATGATACAGATATCCTGTTGGCGGAGATAGGGCATTACGAAAGCGAACAATATACAAAAGAAATATTTTATACAATAATCCGGGAGTTGTTTCCTAATGTTGAGGTTCAACAGAGTAAAGTGAATACAAATCCCATAAAATACATGTAATTAAAATGGCTAAAGAAGCAAAAAAAGATCCCCAGGAATTGACAGTGGAACAAAAACTGAAAGCCTTGTTCCAACTACAGACTATGTTGTCTAAAATCGATGAAATCAAGACGTTGAGAGGCGAGCTTCCTTTGGAAGTGCAAGACTTGGAAGATGAAATTGCCGGTTTGAGTACCCGCATCGAAAGAATCCAGTCGGAAGTTGCCGATTTGAAATCCGCTATCGCAACCAAGAGAGTGGAAATCGAAACAGCAAAGGCTTCTGTAGCTAAATATAAAGAGCAACAGGAAAATGTACGCAATAACCGCGAATATGACTTCCTGAGTAAAGAGATAGAGTTCCAAACTTTGGAAATTGAACTTTGCGAAAAGAGAATTAAAGAATTCTCCGCCGATGAAGAAATTAAATCTCAGGAAGCTGCAGACAGTACCGCTGCTTTGGAAGAAAGGCAAAAAGACCTGGACGTAAAGAAGAATGAATTGGACGAAATCATCTCAGAGACCAAGCAGGAAGAAGAAAAACTGAGAGACAAGGCTAAAGAGCTCGAAACTAAAATAGAGCCGCGTTTGCTTCAATCTTTCAAACGTATCCGCAAGAACTCACGTAATGGTCTGGGTATCGTGTACGTACAGCGTGACGCTTGTGGCGGTTGCTTCAACAAGATTCCGCCCCAAAGACAATTGGATATTCGTTCACGCAAGAAAATCATTGTTTGCGAATATTGCGGACGTATTATGATTGACCCTGAACTGGCAGGTATCACTCCCGAAGTGAAAGAAGAACCGGTAAAGGAAAAGCCGACAAGAAGCAGAAAGAAAGCGGCAGACGCTGAATAAATTCCGCAAGAATCGCGATAAACAAATAAAGGTTTAGGTTGTTATCAATCCCATAAAATAACAACCTAAACCTTTTTTTATGAGTATAAAAGCTTGGAGCAGTACATTGCTCGTCCTATGTTTTTCTTTTGCGGCATGGGCACAGAACAGCAGCCGCTACTTGGAAAAACCGCTTCCACAAGGCTGGGGAACCGAAACTGCTCATGCCATCCCCGGAGACGATAATATGTTCGACGGCCAAATACAACCCGTAAATGACAAATGGTGGAAGGCTTTTGATGATCCGATGCTCGATTCACTGATAACAACGGCATCCACCAAGAACTTTTCAGTTCTTTCAGCCATAGACCGCATGGATATGGCGAAAACCAATTGGCGAATAGAACGGGGGAGTTTCTTTCCTTCCGTTTCCTTGAATGGTGGATGGGCACGTCAGCAAAGTAGCGGTAACGTAAGTGAAGTGCCACAATCCATAACCGGAGCATACAGTGCCTCGCTCAATGCAAGTTGGGAACTGGATATATTCGGAAATATCCGGCAACGGGTAAAAGCGCAGCGGGAAAATTTTGCCGCCAGCAAAGAAGAATACACCTCTGTTATGATTTCACTGTGCGCACAAATAGCGTCAGCCTACATCGGGCTACGTGAATTACAGCAAGAATTAAATGTCGTCACCCATAACTGCAATACGCAAGCGGCAGTGCTTGAAATTACCCGGGTCCGCTATAAAACTGGATTGGTATCCAAGCTGGATGTGTCTCAAGCCAAGTCTGTATACTACAGCACCAAAGCATCTATTCCTCAACTGGAATCCGGTATTAATCAATATATTACCACTCTGGCCATTTTACTCGGAACTTATCCTCAAGACATTCGCCCCACATTGGAGCAAAACGGTAAACTCCCCGATTATATGGAACCCGTAGGTGTCGGCATTCCGGCCGATTTGCTACTTCGCCGCCCGGATATCCGGCAGGCCGAACGGCAAGTCAATGCACAGGCTGCCTTACTTGGAGCTTCTAAAAGCGATTGGCTACCGCAGGTTTTTCTAAAAGGTTCCGTAGGCTACTCTTCTCATGACTTGAAGAATCTTACCAAACGAAACAGCATGACATTTGAGATTGCGCCAAGTCTTAGCTGGACCGTGTTCAGCGGTACAAAACTGGTGAATGCGACCCGGTTGGCACGTGCGCAATTGGATGAATCCATCCATCAGTTTAATCAAACAGTGCTCACAGCCGTGCAGGAAACTGATAATGCCATGAACGGTTACCGTAATTCTATCAAGCAGATTGTTGCCCTGCGCGAAGTATGCAATCAGGGAGAAGAAACTTTAAAACTATCATTAGACCTCTATAAGCAGGGATTGACCCCTTTTCAAAACGTTCTGGACGCCCTCCGCTCATTGCTGACTTATCAAAATCAGCTGACACATGCTCAGGGTAACTCACTGCAAGAGCTTATATCGCTCTACAAAGCATTGGGAGGAGGATATGAAATCACTAATCTCTAAATTTAAACCGAACCATATATGAAAAATCAAATGTACATCGCCCTGCTTGTCCTACCGTTATTGGCAGGATGCGGGAATAAAAAAGAAGCGGCACATACAATGCCTGCTCCGGAAATCAGCGTAGCCCGTCCAAGTGTACAAGACATTACACTTACTAAAAACTACCCCGGCTATCTGACCTCTGAAAAAACGGTAGATTTAGTAGGCAGAGTCAGTGGTACGCTGCAAACCGTAGCCTATACACCCGGTAGCCGGGTACATCAAGGACAAGTGCTTTTCCAAATTGAACCAACTGTTTATCAAGATAATGTGCGACAGGCGGAGGCGGCTCTGAATACGGCACGGGCCAATCTTGAATATGCGCAGAACAATTATGCCCGTATGCAGGAAGCCGCAAAAACGGATGCCGTCAGTCAGATACAGGTATTGCAATCCAAATCGAATGTGGCTACTTCACTGGCAGCCGTAAGTAATGCCGAAGCTGCATTGAATACAGCACGCACCAACTTGGATTATTGTACGGTACGTGCTCCGTTCGACGGAACAATCAGTCGCAACCTTGCAGATGCGGGAAGTTATATAAACGGCAGTGCGCAACCTGTAACCTTGGCTACCATTTATAAAGACGATCATCTGTATTCCTATTTTAATGTAGCAGATAATCAATGGCTTGCCATGCTGATACAGCAGGGGGAAAGCATTCCCAAACAGGTCAATGTCAGCTTGGGGAAAGACGGCATACTGAATTATCCGGCACAGCTGGATTATCTTTCGCCCAATGTAGACTTGAATACCGGCACACTGAATATTCGTGCCCGACTGGATAATCCCAAAGGTATCTTGAAAAGCGGACTTTATGTCAGCATCACACTACCTTATGGAAAACAGAAAAATGCAATCCTCATACCTGATGCCTCTATCGGTACAGACCAACTGGGTAAATACGTGTATGTAGTCAATGATTCGGACATCGTGCACTACCGTCACATCGAGACAGGACAACTGATAGGGGACAGTCTGCGGCAAATAAAACAAGGAATTTCCCCGCAGGAAAGGTATGTAACGAAAGCCCTGATGAAAGTCAGAAACGGCATGCGGATAAACCCCGTCCAATAATTCACACTGTATATATCACCATTCAAAAAAACAAGGAATTATGTTTTCAAAATTCTTCATAGACCGTCCCATATTCGCAACTGTACTGGCACTGCTCATTGTCGTGGCGGGATTGGTCACGCTGGGCATTCTACCCATTGCGCAATACCCGGACATTACACCGCCTACCGTACAGGTGAGTGCTGTTTATCCCGGAGCCAATGCGCAGACGGTGGCTCAAACCGTCGGTATTCCTATCGAGCAGCAAGTCAACGGAGTAGACGGGATGCTTTATATGTCTTCCAACTCATCCTCATCGGGGGCATATTCGCTTACCATTACTTTTGCAGTAGGTACAGATATTGACATGGCTACCGTACAGGTGCAAAACCGGGTTAGTGTGGCGCAATCATCACTGCCTGCCCCTGTAGTGGTACAAGGAGTTACGGTGCAGAAGCAGTCCAGCAATATCGTTATGTTCCTGACAATGAAGTCCGACAACAAAAATTACGACGGTCTTTACCTCAGCAACTATGCCAAACTGAATCTTGTGGATCAATTGACCCGTGTACCCGGTGTGGGTGCAGTCAATGTAATGGGAGCAGGAGACTATTCCATGCGCATCTGGCTCGACCCTGACGCTATGCGTATCCGTAATCTCTCACCGGCAGATGTTTATCAGGCTATTCAGGCGCAGAATGTAGAGGTTAGCGCCGGAAACGTAGGACAGCCTATCGGAAATGACAACAGGAATGCTTATCAATACAGCCTGACTGTAAAAGGGAGGCTGACTTCACCCGAGGAATTCGGTAACATTATCCTTCGTACGGACAGCGGCGGAAAGATTCTCCGTCTGCGTGATGTAGCCCATATAAACCTGGGCTCGGCATCTTACAGTGTCGTCTCTCAGCTGAACGGAAAACCTACAGCTGCCATCGCCATTTACCAGCAACCGGGAAGCAATTCATTGGACGTATCAAAAGGTGTCAAAACAAAGATGCAAGAGTTATCGCAGAATTTCCCGGCAGGCATACAGTATAATGTAACGCTCGATACAACAGACGTTATCCATGCATCCATTGACGAAGTAATGGTGACTTTCTTTGAAACAACGCTATTGGTAGTGCTTGTAATCTTCCTCTTTCTACAAAACTGGCGGGCTGTCATCATTCCTTGTATCACGATACCTGTTTCACTGATTGGTACGCTGGCAATCATGTCGTTATTCGGTTTCTCTATCAATACATTAACACTATTCGGACTGATATTGGCGGTTGCCATCGTAGTGGATGATGCTATTGTGGTTGTAGAAAACTCCATGCGTCTGTTGGATACCGGGCGATATACGGCACGGCAAGCTGTAACGGAAGCAATGGGAGAAATTACAGGCCCCATCGTGGGGGTGGTTTTAGTATTGCTTGCCGTATTTATCCCTACCACCCTTGTCAGCGGAATATCAGGACAGTTGTACAAACAGTTTGCCTTGACCATTGCAGCCAGTACCGTACTAAGCGGTATCAACTCACTGACTCTGACACCTGCACTCTGCGCATTAATGCTTCAACCCGCCAAACCCTCGAAATTTCCTCTGTATAAAGGATTTAACCGTTTATACGACAAGACGCAAGGAGTATATGACAAAGTAGTGGGCTATTTGTTGCAACGGCCTTTTGTCGCAATGGCTTCCTATGCTGTATTTACGATAATCGCTGTATTGCTGTTCGTTAAGTGGCCCTCTACTTTTATACCGGAAGAAGATGACGGATATTTCCTCGCTGTTGTGCAACTTCCACCTGCATCAAGCTTGGAACGCACGCAAGCAGTGGGAAAACAAATCAATGCTTTGCTCGACACTTATCCCGAAGTAAAGAATTATATCGGAATATCCGGCTTTTCCGTTATGGGCGGGGGAGAACAGAGCAATGCCGCCACCTACTTCGTTGTCCTGAAAAACTGGAATGAACGCAAAGGGAAGAAACATACGGCATCGGCCGTCGTTGACCGTTTCAATATGGAAGCCTACGGTATTCAGGAAGCTGAAGTCTTTGCAATGGTTCCGCCCGCCATTCCCGGGCTGGGTGCCACCGGCGGGCTGCAACTGCAATTGGAAGACCGTAACAATCTCGGTACTACCGAAATGCAGCGTGCCGTAGAAAATTTAATGGAGCACTATCGTGAGTATCCGGCCTTGGCATCTGTCAGCAGCCAATATCAAGCAAATGTTCCTCAGTATTTCCTGAATATAGACCGAGACAAAGTGCAATTAATGGGCATACAGTTGAACAGCGTTTTCACCGCCTTAGGATATTATATGGGGGAAGCCTACGTTAACGACTATGTACAGTTCGGACGCATTTACCAAGTAAAATTGGGAGCTGGCGACCGCGCCCAACGTGTTATTGACGACGTACTCAAATTAAGTGTATCTAATGCTTCGGGAGAGATGGTCCCTTTCTCTTCTTTCACACAGATAGACGAACAACTGGGTATGGACCAAATCAACCGGTATAATATGTATTCTACCGCATCCATTACCTGCAATGCTTCTCCGGGAAGTAGCTCCGGAGAAGCTATCAAGCAAGTGGAGAGTCTGATAAAGAATCAACTCGGTAATGAATTCGGCTACGAATGGACTTCCGTTGCCTATCAAGAGACACAGGCAGGAACAACTACAACTGTCGTCTTTATCATGGCGTTATTAGTGGCTTTCCTCGTACTCGCCGCACAATACGAAAGTTGGACCAGCCCGGTATCTGCCGTAATGGGGCTTCCGGTAGCATTGCTCGGCGCAATGCTGGGGTGTTATGTAATGGGAACTCCGGTCAGTATCTACACTCAAATCGGTATAATCCTGTTAGTGGCGCTATCCGCCAAGAACGGCATCCTGATTGTAGAATTCGCACGTGATTTCCGTGCACAAGGTAACAGTATCCGTGACGCTGCATTCCAGGCGGGACACATCCGGCTTCGTCCTATTCTGATGACTTCATTGGCATTTGTGCTGGGAGTCATGCCACTTCTGTTTGCCACAGGGGCAGGGGCGGGAAGCCGTGTTGCTCTTGGAGCGGCAGTGGTGTTCGGTATGGCGCTAAATACATTACTTGCAACGGTTTATATTCCTAATTTCTATGAACTGATGCAAAAGCTGCAAGAAAAGTTCGGAAAGAATATAGCCAAATAAAAAAGTCCAGTTTCCTTATTTTGAATTAATTTCATACATTTGCGGATTGAGCAAATGTATGAAATTAATAATATGGGACTTAGATATACTTTAATATATGTGTTGTGTTTCAGCATGAGTATCGCTTTGCAAGCACAACAGCAAACATTGGAAAGCAAAATTGGCGATTTCCTTAAAGGAAAGAAAGCCATGGTAGGCGTGGCTGTACTGACAGACCGGAACAAAATCCTGCTGCACAACAACAAGATGAACTATCCGTTGCTAAGCGTATTCAAATTCCACGTAGCACTAACTGTATTGGACAAGATGAACAAGCAGGGAACTCCATTAGACCATATCGTTCATGTAAAAGCATCTCAGTTGCAGCCAAATACTTACAGTCCGTTACGGCAAAAGTATCCCAATCAAGATCTCGATATCTCATTAGGAGAGCTTTTACGATACAGCATCTCGCTAAGTGATAACAATGCTTGCGACATCCTCATAGAATATGCCGGTGGGATAGGGCATATCCATCAGTATATTAACAAGTTAGGCGTCTGCGATTTTAATCTGTCCGAAACGGAAGATTCCATGCACCGGAATCCCTCAAAGACATATCTGAATTGGAGTACTCCCGCTGAAATGGTACGATTACTGGAAATAGCTGACAAAAAGGAACTATTCGATCCCATATACAAAGATTTTTTATGGAATACCATGATAGCAACCAGTACCGGAAGTAATAAACTGAAGGGATTATTGCCTTCCAATGCAATTGTAGGACATAAGACAGGCTCTTCCGACCGTAATTCGGAAGGTGTGAAAATTGCAGATAATGATGCCGGAGTCGTAATCATGCCTGACGGAAAGAAGTATTATATTGCCGTTTTTGTAATGAATTCACGTGAGACAGACGATGAAAATGCCGCTATTATCGCCCGTATTTCCCGGATGGTATACGATGAATACTTATCTGAAAACTATATCTCCCAAGAGGGAGAGAGATAAGTATAGGGCTGAACCATATTCATCCCGTAACTGAATGCCTTTCAGTCCCGGAGTGAGTATGATTCGTTTGGTAAGTAATTCAAAGGCTTGTGTAGTCAGGAATATCTTGTAAGAAAGTATAGCCATTCCGCTCATAATCCATACGGCAGCAATAATGCCTGATACCATTGCTCACTATCAGATAGTCCACTTTCAATACCATGTTATAGCGGGTAATCTGATCGAAAACCTTTTGGGTGATTTCTACCTCGGGAGCTTTATATTCTATAATCATACGCGCTGTAAGGTCTCGTCTATAAAGAACTGTATCACAACGTTTTTTAGTACCGTTTAACTGTACCTGCACTTCGTTTGCCATAAGCGCCTGCGGATAACTCTTATGTGCCATAAGAAAGTGCACAAAATGCTGTCGTACCCACTCTTCCGGAGTCAAGGCAACATATCGGCGACGGATAACATCAAAAATACTCCTTTTTCCATCCCTTACAACAATCTTGGCATCAAACGCAGGCAGATTCAGTGAGAACATTCTACTTTAATTTCTTGTTTTTACTTTTTTATTGTATTTTTGTGAGTTAAATAATCGCTTCCTAACGACTTTAGGGAACAAATTTAATGAAATCTTATGAAAACAAAAGAAGAAATCGTAGCTAATTGGCTACCCCGTTACACAAAACGTAACCTGGAAGATTTTGGAGAGTATATTCTGTTGACCAACTTCAACAAGTATGTAGAAATTTTCGCCGAAAAATTCAATGTTCCCATTCTTGGTAAGGATGCCAATATGATTTCTGCCAGCGCGGAAGGAATGACTATTATCAACTTCGGAATGGGAAGCCCTAATGCCGCCATTATCATGGATTTATTAAGCGCCATCCAACCCAAAGCCTGTCTGTTTCTGGGCAAATGCGGAGGCATAGACAAGAAAAACAGGATAGGAGATCTTATCCTTCCAATCGCCGCTATCCGCGGTGAAGGTACTTCAAACGACTATTTTCCGCCGGAAGTACCGTCATTGCCGGCATTTATGTTACAGCGTGCCGTTTCTTCCGCCATTCGTGACTATGCCCGTGATTATTGGACAGGTACTGTATACACCACCAACCGTCGCATTTGGGAACATGATGAAGGTTTTAAAAAATATCTCAAGAAAACCCGTGCCATGGCAGTTGATATGGAGACGGCAACCTTGTTCAGCTGCGGTTTTGCCAACCATATTCCAACCGGCGCCTTGCTATTAGTATCCGACCAGCCCATGATTCCGGAAGGCGTCAAGACTGATAAAAGCGATAGCATAGTAACTCAAAACTATGTAACAGAGCATGTTGAAATCGGTATCGCATCTCTACGTATGATTATTGATGAAAAGAAAACGGTAAAACATCTGAAATTCGACTGGTAAAACCAAGAAACATGGCAAAGCAAGATATTACATGTGACGACATCATAAAGGAGTTGAAAACCGGACAATACCGCCCTATTTATTATTTAATGGGAGAAGAACCGTATTACATCGATCTCATTTCAGACTATATAACAGATAATGTTCTGAACGAAACCGAAAAGGAATTCAACTTAACCGTAGTATACGGCGCAGATGTAGATGTGGCTACAATCATCAATGCTGCCAAACGCTATCCAATGATGTCCGAACACCAGGTAGTAGTAGTGAAGGAAGCACAAAACATACGCAATATGGAGGAACTTTCCTACTATCTTCAAAAGCCCTTGCTATCCACCATATTGGTAATATGCCACAAACATGGTGTATTGGACAGAAGGAAAAAGCTTGCTGCCGAAATAGAGAAGTCCGGTATACTGTTTGAGTCCAAAAAAGTAAAAGATGCCCAACTACCGGCATTCATCACATCTTATATGAAGCGTAAGGGAGTAGATCTTGAACCCAAAGCAACTTCCATGCTTGCCGATTTTGTGGGAACCGACCTCAGCCGCCTTACCGGTGAGCTGGAGAAACTGATTATTACACTTCCAAAAGGTCAGACACGCATCACCCCCGAACAGATAGAGCATAACATAGGAATCAGTAAGGATTATAATAACTTTGAACTTCGTAGCGCCATTGTAGAAAAGGATGTTTTAAAAGCTAATAGAATAATAAAATATTTTGAAGAAAATCCGAAAACCAATCCAATTCAAATGACTTTATCTTTACTTTTTGGCTTCTTTTCCAACTTAATGTTAGCTTATTATGCTCCTGAAAAGTCTGAGCAGGGCATTGCCGCATTCTTAGGTTTAAAGAGTCCATGGCAGTCTCGTGAATATCTCAATGCCATGCGGAGATATAATGGGGTAAAGACCATGCAAATCATTGGAGAAATACGATATGCAGATGCCAAATCTAAAGGAGTAGGAAACTCTTCATTAAACGACGGAGCTCTCTTGCGGGAGTTGGTCTTTAAAATCTTACATTGATTTCCACATTTGCTTCTCTTTATATAAAAGAAGGAAATATAAAAATAACTCATTTCTATATCATATTGTCACATTTAGGGGGGATTTCCCCCTTTTTTTCTATTATCATGATTCCTCAACGGTGTAGAAAAAGAGATAATAAATTGTAATACAATAAAATACGCTAAAAATAAGCCTCTGAGAATCTTTTTTTTCCAACCATTCGGACTTTTATATTGAAAGAAAGCAAAGATTTTATTGTTGCTACATTACAAAGTAATAAAAGATTAGTTCATTTCTATTTTGTTACCCATTTTCATTTAAGAAAGAGTATGCCCCTCATTAAGTTTAGTAAACTTAATGAGAGAATAGTTGTATGATACAACCATGGTATATTACTTATGTAAAAATTGGAATATACAAATATATACACTATAACTATATTATATTACAAATAGAAACACAACAATAGAAATATATTTGTAAAAACACTTGTTTACAAACACGATATACATTATTACATTTTTATTGTATAAATGGTTAACCGTATTAAAATTAAAGGATATAGCATTGTAAATCAGATGTATATAATATTTTATTATACCAATAGATTATAAAGATCGGGGATATAATTAAAAACATTTGTAACATACACATCTTAGTGGGTATAATATAGGAATATACCGTTGTATACCAGCTTAATATATGATTATATTAAAGCTAATATCATAACTATTTTTTATATATTTCAAGTGTTTACAAAAATACAAATGACATAAGTAAACAAATGCAGTACTCTTGTGATTTTGTTAATATTACATTTTTAATTTGCTTTTGTGATTTCTATTTTTTACTTTTGTAATCAGATTAAAAAGAGATACAATTGTAATAATATCTACGCTATGAGTATAAAGGACAGATTCAAGATGATAATGGACCGGGAACAATTAACTGCGGGAGCATTTGCAGAAAGCATAGATGTAGCTCAAGCCACTATCTCCCATATTTTAAGTTCCCGCAATAATCCAAGTACGGAAGTCATTTTAAAACTGCACAAGCGATATAATGACATCAATCTTGAATGGCTGCTGACAGGGAAAGGAAATATGAGCAATAACTCCCCATCTACTGAAGATGGCGGATTTGACTATCCTTTATTCGCTGACAATCCGGAAAACCTGTCCAATGAGACGAGTGCATCGGAAAATCGCAAGGAAATCGCATTAGAAACAGTACAAAAATCACCTAAAGAGGTTGTAAAACAAGAGATTATCTATAAAGAAAGACCACCCAGAAAAATAACTGAAATAAGAATTTTCTTTGATGATAATACTTATGAGACATTCAAATCGGAAAATTAAGAGGTAACTACGGCTATTTGCACAAATTCCCGTATCTTTGCAGCCAAAAGATAATTCTTCTATATAGATAATATGAAAAAATATATTTTAGATCTGACAGTGACTGAGAACGTCCGGCTGCATACCAACTATGCGCTGTTGAAATTGACTTCCTCGTCCCTGCTCCCGGAAATGCTTCCGGGACAATTTGCAGAGATTCGCGTAGATGGTTCACCCAGTACTTTCTTGCGACGTCCTATCTCTATTAATTATGTAGATAAACAACGGAACGAGGTATGGTTTCTAATTCAACTTGTAGGAGATGGAACCAGACGCTTAGGTGAAGCAAAACCAGGAGATGTAATCAATGTAGTGCTTCCATTAGGAAATAGCTTCACAATGCCTGAAAAGCCCTCAGATAAGCTCTTATTAGTAGGCGGTGGTGTAGGTACGGCACCAATGTTATATTTAGGCGGGCAATTGGCGAAAAACGGAAGCAAACCAACCTTTTTATTAGGTGCCAGAAGCGACAAGGATTTGCTGCAATTGGAAGAATTTGCTGCCTACGGGGAAGTATATACTACAACAGAAGACGGTAGTCATGGCGAAAAAGGATATGTTACCCAACATTCTATATTGAGCAAGGTGGACTTCGAGCAAATATATACCTGTGGTCCCAAGCCGATGATGATGGCTGTAGCTAAATATGCCAAAAGTAAAGATATCAGTTGTGAAGTATCTTTAGAAAACATGATGGCATGTGGCATAGGCGCTTGTTTATGTTGTGTGGAAAATACTACAGAAGGTCATTTATGTGTATGTAAAGAAGGTCCGGTTTTTAATATAAACAAACTATTATGGCAGATTTAAATGTAAACATTGGCGAATTGCATATGAAGAATCCGGTAATGACGGCATCCGGAACTTTTGGATACGGTGAAGAATTCGCCGATTTCATCGATATATCGCGAATAGGTGGTATAATTGTAAAGGGCACTACTCTTCACAAACGTGAAGGAAATCCATATCCACGTATGGAAGAGACTCCTTCCGGCATGTTAAACGCTGTAGGACTGCAAAATAAGGGTGTCCATCACTTTGTTGAACATATCTATCCGCGCATTAAGAATATAAAAACTAATATGATTGTAAATGTTTCAGGTTCTGCTATCGAAGATTATATGGAAACTGCTGCAATCATTAATGAACTTGTAAATATTCCTGCTATAGAATTAAATATATCCTGTCCTAATGTAAAGCAAGGTGGAATGGCATTTGGTGTCACAGCCAAAGGAGCTGAAGAAGTGGTAAAAGCTGTGCGCTCAGTTTACAAAAAGACACTTATCGTAAAACTGTCACCTAATGTTACAGACATCACAGAGATAGCACGTGCAGCCGAAAATGGAGGTGCAGACAGTGTATCTCTTATCAATACCCTGTTAGGAATGGCTGTAGACGCGGAACGCAGACGTCCCATCCTTTCTACGGTGACAGGCGGCATGTCCGGAGCGGCAGTGAAACCTATTGCGCTCCGCATGGTATGGCAAGTTGCTAAGGCAGTAAAAATACCGGTCATAGGCTTAGGGGGTATCATGAATTGGAAAGATGCTGTGGAATTTATGCTTGCAGGAGCCTCCGCTATCCAGATTGGTACAGCAAACTTTATTGATCCGGCAATTACTGTGAAGGTTGCAGAAGGTATTGATGACTACCTAAACAGACATGGATATAAGTCGGTTAAGGAAATAATTGGCGCACTTGAGGTATGACAAATTACAAAGTATAGCCATTCGCAAGTTATTTTCATAAAAAAGGACATTCAACTTGAATGTCCTTTTTCTTTTTATTTACATCTTACAGATTACTCGCCTAATAAATCAGGGCGCAACTTCCGAGTTCTTTCAAGAGACTGTTGCAACTCCCATTCCTTAATTTTAGCCTCATGGCCGGATAGTAAAATATCCGGAACTTTCCAACCTTTATAATCAGCCGGGCGTGTATATACAGGAGCGGCTAAAAGATTATCTTGAAAAGAATCGGAAAGAGCTGATTGCTCGTCAGAGATAACCCCCGGTATGATACGTACAATCGCATCGGCCATAACAGCAGCAGCTAATTCGCCACCCGTCAGTACATAGTCTCCGATACTGATTTCCTTCGTTATGAGGTGTTCGCGAATACGATAGTCAATCCCCTTGAAATGTCCGCAAAGGATAATGAGATTTTTTGCGAGAGATAGCGTATTGGCCATAGGCTGATTAAACTGTTCACCGTCCGGAGTCGTAAAAATCACCTCGTCATACTCCCGTTCCGCCTTCAAAGCATTGATACAACGTTCTATGGGTTCTATCTTCATAACCATTCCGGCAAACCCGCCAAAAGGATAATCATCTACCCGGCGATATTTATCTTCGGTATAATCACGAAGATTATGAATATGGATTTCTGCAAGCCCCTTGTTTTGAGCACGTTTCATGATGGAGCAATTGAAGAACCCTTCAATCATTTCCGGCAAAACAGTAATGATATCAATACGCATATATTTAATTTTTCCGCAAAAATAGTGTAAGTTAAGAGTAAAAGCAAAAAATATTCGGGAGAAACCCGTATTTTTGCGTTCAAACACCAGAATCATTATGACCATAAAAGAAAAGATAGACCAGCTGCGCGCCGATTTACATCGGCACAACTATAATTATTACGTATTGAATACTCCCGAAATATCTGATAAAGAGTTCGATGACAGGATGCGTGAATTACAGGAACTTGAAAAAGAACATCCGGAATATCAAGATGAAAACTCACCTACCATGCGTGTGGGGAGTGACTTGAATAAGAATTTCACTCAGGTAGCTCACAAATATCCTATGCTTTCATTGGGAAATACCTATTCTGAAAATGAAGTGACAGACTTTTACGACCGAGTAAAGAAAGCCTTGAATGAAGATTTTGAGATATGTTGTGAGTTAAAATACGACGGTACATCCATTTCACTGACTTACGAAAATGGCAAACTGGTACGTGCCGTAACTCGTGGAGACGGTGAAAAAGGCGATGATGTAACGGATAATGTAAAAACAATCCGTACCATACCATTAATACTCCATGGCAATTACCCTGCATTATTTGAAATCAGAGGAGAAATCTTGATGCCTTGGGAAGTGTTTGAAGAGTTGAACCGGGAAAAGGAAGCGCGCGAAGAACCGCTTTTCGCTAATCCACGCAATGCAGCCTCCGGAACTTTAAAGCTGCAAAATTCCGCCATTGTAGCCTCTCGGAAACTTGATGCCTATTTGTATTATCTGCTGGGAGAAGAATTGCCTTGTGACGGTCATTATGAAAATCTGCAAGCAGCAGCCGGCTGGGGATTTAAAATCTCGGAACACACAAAAAAGGCGCACAGCCTTGAGGAAGTATTTGAATACATCAGATATTGGGATACCGAACGCAAGAATTTACCGGTAGCGACAGACGGTATTGTTCTAAAAGTCAACAGTATGCGTCAACAGAAAAATCTCGGTTTTACCGCGAAATCTCCCCGATGGGCAATCGCGTATAAGTTTCAGGCAGAACGGGCTTTGACTCGCTTAAATAAAGTCACTTATCAAGTAGGACGCACCGGAGCTGTAACTCCCGTTGCCAATTTAGACCCGGTACAACTATCCGGAACTATCGTAAAGAGAGCTTCTCTACACAATGCCGATATTATCGAAGGGCTGGATTTACATATCGGAGACATGGTTTACGTAGAGAAAGGTGGAGAAATCATTCCTAAAATTACGGGAGTAGACAAAGATGCACGCGGTATGCTTATCGGCGAAAAAGTGAAATTCATCACTCACTGTCCCGAATGTGGCAGCAAGTTGATACGCTACGAAGGAGAAGCTGCCCATTATTGTCCTAACGAGACATCCTGCCCACCTCAGATTAAAGGTAAGATAGAGCATTTTATCAGCCGTAAGGCAATGAATATCGACGGACTAGGCCCGGAAACCGTAGATATGTTCTATCGTTTGGGATTAATTAAGAATACGGCAGATTTATATCAGCTCACGACAGACGATATTAAGAACTTGGACCGTATGGGTGAGAAATCGGCGGAGAATATCATTAAAGGAATCGAAGCAAGCAAAGAGGTTCCATTTGAAAGAGTACTCTTTGCCTTGGGTATCCGCTTTGTAGGAGAAACTGTGGCCAAGAAAATAGCCAAGTCCTTTAATGATATAGACGAACTGGAAAATGCGAACCTCGAAAAACTGATAAACATCGATGAAATCGGGGAAAAAATAGCGCAAAGCATTCTGGCATACTTCGCAAATCCATTGAACCGGGAGTTGGTAGAACGTTTGAAATCCACCGGATTGCAGCTCTATCGCAGAGAAGAGGATTTAAGCGGATATACGGATAAATTGGCGGGACAATCCATTGTTATAAGCGGTGTGTTCGCGCACCATTCAAGAGACGAATACAAAGAGTTGATAGAAAAAAATGGCGGAAAGAATGTCGGTAGTATCTCTGCCAAAACCAGTTTTATCCTGGCAGGGGAGAATATGGGTCCAGCCAAATTGGAAAAAGCTCACAAACTGGGCATAAGGATTATGAGCGAAGATGAGTTTTTAGCGCTCATATCCTAACAAATTTCCACAAAAAGCTTTTTTATAGCTTATATTTGTATGGTAAATCGAAAAAAATCGTACTTTTGCGAGTCATTTAATTAGAGATTACTTTATAATACTCATGATACAGACAAGATTGAAAGGAATGGGGGTAGCGCTGATTACTCCATTTAAAGAGGATGAAAGCGTTGATTACGATGCATTGATGCGTTTAGTAGACTATCAGCTTCAAAACAACACTGATTTTTTATGCGTGCTTGGCACTACGGCAGAAACTCCGACACTGACTGAAGAGGAAAAAAAGAAAATCAAGAAGATGGTTATCGAGCGTGTGAATGGGAAAATACCTATTCTGCTTGGAGTAGGCGGAAATAATACTCGCGCTATAGTAGAAACTCTGAAAAATGACGATTTTACAGGAGTAGATGCCATTCTTTCTGTCGTTCCATATTATAATAAACCTTCTCAAGAGGGAATTTACCAGCACTATAAAGCAATTTCCGAGGCTACCGACCTTCCGATTGTGCTTTATAATGTACCGGGGCGTACGGGCGTAAATATGAAAGCCGAAACCACCCTGCGTATCGCACGCGATTTTAAGAACGTAATCGCAATTAAAGAAGCATCAGGCGATATCAGCCAGATGGATGACATCATAAAAAACAAACCTGCTAATTTTGACGTTATTTCGGGCGATGACGGCATCACCTTCCCTTTGATTACCTTAGGAGCAGTTGGTATCATTTCGGTCATTGGAAATGCCTTTCCGCGCGAATTTAGCCGTATGGTACGTCTGGCATTGCAAGGAGATTATCAAAATGCGCTGACCATACACCACAAATTTGCGGAATTATTCAAATTGCTCTTTGTTGACGGTAATCCTGCCGGAGTAAAAGCCATGCTGAATGCAATGGGAATGATTGAGAATAAGCTTCGCTTGCCGCTAGTACCTACCAGAATCACGACTTTTGAAGCTATGCGCAAGATATTAAACGAATTGAATATCAAATGCTGAAACAAGCCTTATTAAACTATAAGAAGCCTCGTATAGAAATACGGGGCTTTTTTATTGCAAGAACAGGTCATATTCGCTATATTATTGTGGACTGATATGATATATATATCAAAATACGGTTTGATATACATCATATTTATTTTTCATACGATGATAAAATTCTTTCTATGTAGATTAAAAATTCAGTGCTCGTATGTCGGAAAATATACAACGTCTATAAACACAAACAAAAAACCTCTACAACTATATTGCAGAGGCTTCTTGTGATCGCGACAGGATTCAAACCTGTAACCGGCTGATCCGTAGTCAGCTACT